>Ga0213878_10000018_pt1 | contig 272087 bp, 259 predicted proteins | sample VelepicoBEBS_R02_FD_161053 | JGI IMG/M metagenome (GOLD analysis project Ga0213878, IMG submission 161053) | Vellozia epidendroides bulk soil microbial communities from rupestrian grasslands, the National Park of Serra do Cipo, Brazil - BS_R02 | ecosystem: Environmental > Terrestrial > Soil >... | reverse complement strand
ACCAAAAACTATACTTATTATGATGATAAGGCCAGAGTTATCGGAACCTATTCTATTAATCATTTGGGCGGTTACACCCAGACAGAATCCGCTTTGGCTTTTTCCGGTGTGGCACTCAGTACGCTGATCCGTCACAAAAAAGATGCTAACAGCCCTGAAGTGCGCATTGATGAAACCTTTACCTACGACCATCAGGAACGGTTAACCAAACATACCCACCGGATCAATGGCGGTGCTGAAGAAACCTTAGCGGAATATGTTTACAACGAGCTGGGCCAGCTGCAAAGCAAAAATGTAGGCAACGGAATGCAGTCGCTGGCGTACCGCTACAATACACGCGGCGCCTTAACCCGTCTCAATGATCCCCAAAACCTAAACGACAGGCTTTTCGCCTATGAGCTGAAATACACCACGCCTCAAAGCAGTCCTGCTCTTTATAACGGGAATATTGCAGAGATCGACTGGGCGACCCAGAATGACGGGGTGCTGAGAAGATATTCGTACAATTACGATAAGACCGACCGGTTGATGTCCGGCGTTTATAAGGAACCCAATACCACCAATCCCAATGCCAATTACTTCAATGAAAGCGTAGATTATGACCTGAACGGGAACATTATGCATCTGAACCGCTTTAAGCAATTGCAGAACAGCCCTGTTGCTGAGCAGATTGATGCCTTAACCTATACCTATGCCAACGCCAATACCAGCAATCGCCTGATCAGGGTCAATGATGCTTCCGGAAACCCGACAGGTTATCCCGTAGGTGGAAATGCCATCCCGTATGATGCCAATGGCAATATGATTTCCCAGATGGATAAAGGAATCAGCAGTATGGCTTATAACTTTCTGAATTTACCAACTCAGATCATCCGGAATACAGGAAATACAGGCTATCTCTACCGTGCAGACGGAACCAAACAAAGAAAAACCTACGGCAACACCGTTACCGATTATATAGACGGCTTTCAGTATGTTAACGGGAAATTGCAGTTTGTACCTACCGATGAAGGTTATTATGATTTTGTACAAAATAAGTATATTTACAACTATACAGATCACCTTGGAAATGTAAGATTAAGTTTCCTCAGGGGAGCCAGTGGCGGCGCAGAGATCATTGAAGAAAACAACTATTATCCTTTTGGATTAAAGTACGGGGGCTACAACAGTATCGGCTTAGGAAATCCTAATTATCAGTATAAGTATAACGGGAAGGAACTGCAGGAGACTGGAATGTATGATTATGGAGCGAGGATGTATATGAGTGATATTGGAAGATGGGGAGTAGTGGATCCGTTGGCGGAACAGTATCGTAGACACTCTACTTATAATTACGCAGTAAATAATCCTATTCGTTTTATAGATCCGGATGGACGAGGAGTAAATGATTTTGTTAAAAGAGAAGATGGGAGTATTTATTGGGATAAAAACGCAAACTCTCAGGCTACGACAAAAACTGGAGAAACTTATTTAGGAAAAACACTGAGCTTTAATTTTACAAGTTACATTGATGGAAAAAGTTGGGATGGACCTTTAAATGGCATTGTGGATGCATCAGGTGTTAAATTAACAAGTACATTAACATTGACCGGAAGAGAAAATGATGCTGGTGAATTAACAAGTTTGGTTGGAAATTTTAAGTCTGAACCTGGTGAAACTCCGGTAGGTGAACCAAGAATGTACTATCCTGGGGAGGGAGGAAGCAATAATGTATTCGATATGAAAACTATTTCAACAGGAATTAATGTAAATTTTGAACAACATGCAAGTGTATCTCGAATTGAAGAAGTTGGTTTAAATGCAGCTGGGTTTAAAATAGTTGATGTTGCTCAAAAACTAAATATTAATTATAACAGCAGTAATGGTAATCTTTCTGTAGATGCATACACTAATATATTCCCCTCAGCAAGTTTAACAGTTTCTGGTAATGGCAATACTTCTAAATTAATGCAATATAATCAACCATCTTTTCCTGGAACTCATGCAGCTCCTCTAAAGGGATATTCATCTACATTTGTAGGTTCAGGAACTGTTTCTACAAAGCAGGCTGTGTATGATTACTCTTACTACCCATCAAGATTTTACAAAAGAAATTAATATGTTTAAAATTACCCTTACCAATAGTTTTTTGTATCTAATAATAAAATACATTATTTTCTTTTCTCTGCTTGCTTTTATAGGGGATAGATTTAAGAATATTGTATTAAATAATGCAGAAACATCAACCGAAATGTTTAAACTTACGTTAAATTATATTTTATATGTGTTGATATATATGATACCATTAATATTAGTTTTTATTTTTCCTCTATACTTTACATTGAAAATAAAAAAAGGAATATTTTTTTTATTTTCTATAGTATTGCTTTTTATAGCTGAATATTGTTTTTATACATATTTGTATGCTTCTTCCAATAAAATTTTAGGAATCTACAATATCATAATAAGCGTAATTTTATTATGGATATTTTTCTATAAATCTATACGGTTAAAATTTACAAGAATATAAAACAAAAAACCCACTGCAATTGCGGTGGGTTTTTATTTCTTTGTCTCGTCCTGAAAAAGGTTGACTAAAAAGCTATAAAAACAGTCATCCTAATGAAATTTAAAAAAACGTCATCTCCTGTACAAGAATACAGCGAGGCATTCCAGAAAGTTTATAGAAATCGCGGAACGTGAGCTTAAGATCGATATTGTAAAAAAGTCTGGTTCCAATCAATCCAGGAAATAAGGACAGATACAGCTCTTTCACTGGAAACTATCTGTCGATTGTTTGGATATAGCAAGCAAGCTTATTATAAAAGGAAAAAACAATCCACTTTAAATAATAATGATGCTAGAATTATAGAACTGATAGTATCAATTCGTAAAAAGATGCCTAAAATAGGTACCCGAAAGCTTTATTTTTTACTTAAAAATGATTTTGAAAAAGAGAAAATTCATGTAGGAAGAGATGGGTTGTTTAAGCTTTTGCGAGCAAATTATCTTTTAATTCCCAGAAGACACAGCTACTTTAAAACAACGAATTCCAGACATTGGATGAGGAAATATCCCAATATTATCAAAGAAAAAGAGCTGAAATATTCAGAGAAAGTTTGGGTTGCAGACATTACTTATCTGAAGACTAAAGAGAAGAACTATTATCTTCATTTAATTACTGATGCGTATTCTAAGAAAATTGTAGGATATGAATTGAGTGATAATTTACAGACTAGTACCACATTGAAAGCATTACAGCAAGCTATAAAAAATCGTTTGTATAAACATTCACTAATTCATCATTCAGATAGAGGACTACAATATTGTAGTAAAGAATATACTGAAATACTAAAGAAAAATGATATTCTTATAAGCATGACCGAAAACTCGAATCCTTATGAAAATGCTGTAGCAGAAAGAGTAAATGGCATTCTGAAATATGAGTTTGGATTGATTAATACTTTTGAAAACTTTAAAAATCTCTCACAACAACTTGAACAATCAATTTACTGCTACAATAACTTAAGACCTCATTTTTCATTGAATTATAATATCCCAAGTCAAGTACACATGAAAAATAATGTGAAATTAAAAACTTATAAAAAGCAAAATCAGAATAGGAAAAGCCCTACTCTGATTTAACTATATTTGAACTATTAAACTAGTCAACCTTTTTCAGGACTAGTCATATACTAAAAGTCGACCTTCTTATGGAAAAGACCAAGTAGAAAATACTTGGGAGAGTGCTAAAGGGAAAAATGACAAAGTAATAGACCCAAATACAGGTGAAGAGATTATTTGGGATAAATCAGTAAAACCTAGATCGTGGGATATGGGACATAAACCAGGAAAGGAATATAGAAAATTACATGAAAAATATATGAATGGTGATATTACAAAAGAAGAATTTTTAGAAGAATATAGAAATCCCAATAATTATCAACCGGAATCAAAATCATCAAATAGAAGTCATAAATATGAACAAAACTAATACAAGAGGGGTTTTTAGGTATGTAACCTGTAAAGACTTAGATAATTTAAAAATTGAAGTTAATGATGGGAATGTTAATTCTTTTACTGAAGAATATGGAAGAAATCTTTTGCAAGAGGCTATTGTTGACGAATCCTTTGAAATTTTTGATTATCTATTGACCTGTGGTATAGATGTTAACCATTCGGATAAAAATGGTCAAACACCACTACATTTTAGTGTGGTCTATAATAATTATGAGATAACCAAGAAGTTATTAAGTATTAAAATAATTGAGATAAATAAAAAAGATAAATATGGTAATAATCCATTGTGGACGGCTGTTTTCAATTCTAAAGGTTATTATGAGATTGTCAAACTGATGATGCAACATGGAGCAGACCCTGCTTCAAAAAATAATAATAATAAATCTCCTTTAGATTTAGCAAGATTAATTAAAGATGAAGAACTGGAGAGGATTTTGTTTTCTGAATAAAACTTTTGAATAAAAAGATTACTCCAATATAGTGCACTGGATTGGGAGTAAAATAAAGTAAATAACTATTCACGCGAAAAAGACGGGCAAGGACCAAGATTTCAAAATAGAAACTCCAGAGGGCATTTTTTATACCATCAAAAATATTGGAGACGGAGATTATTTAGCTGTCAATACAAAAGGAGAAGTCTATGAGCTTTTACATGATCCGTATAGTATAAGAAAAAAGGCATCCAACATACGGGAGTTATTACAATCTATAATTTAGTAGAAATGGAACCCGTTATAAAAATACGGGTTCTTTTCTTTCAGTTATGATTGTATCTGTTTTTTTTAACGTGGAAATATCCGCTTATACTACTTTAAAGGAAACAGCGGTGGCGCGGAGATCATTGAAGAAACTGACGAAGGAAGTTCGACGATTCCTATAAAATAATAAGCAGGGACAGAGTCAAAACAATTATTATCCTTTTGGGCTCAAGCATCAGGGGTATAATACTATAGGACTTGCAAACCCTGCCTATAAGTATGGTTATCAGGGACAGGAGCTTCAGGAAACTGGCTGGTACTCCTTTACATGGAGGAATTATATGCCGGATGTTGGTAGGTTTTTTAATATTGATCCACTTGCAACTAAATATCCCTACAATAGCCCTTATGCTTTTCAGGAGAATAAATTAGGAATGGGTGTTGAATTAGAAGGTTTAGAGTTGCTGAAAAATCATACTGGATTTTTTGCCATTCACGGAAATGAAATGCAAGTAAAAAGAGCCCCTATATCACAAACCAGAGTAGGGCAAGATGGCAATAGATTTGCTACATTTACAGCAGGAGATATTGGTTTGTCAACAAGTGGTTACAATCCTAACGGAGCAAGAATTTCCACAGGAACTACTGGATTAAGACAAGATTCATATAAATATGATGGACCAACACCTTCTGGAGAAAAAATGGAAAGCATTCGTGGGAATGACCGTCCAACAAATATCTGGACAAAAATATATGATAAAGGAATAGATAATGCAGGTAAATTATCTAGTGGTATAAAAGAGTTGTACAAATTAGGAGATTTGACTGTTAATATTCCTGATGCTATGAAAAGCCTTAAAGAATATCCACAAGCTATAAATGATGTTAATGCTGTAAAATCTCAAGCAATGACTATGGATCAGGCAATTAAATATGTTGATGGAAGTGGAATTGAAATGACCCAGCAGACGCGAAACGACGTGGTAAATTATGTAAATGATGGAACATTACCAAATCCTGGCGCAGGTTTAATGCCAAATTCTTTAATAATCCAAAATGGTGATCAAATTATGAAAGACAATGGAATACAGATACAACCTCTTGATCAACAGTTACAAACAGAAAACAAAAAATTATCTCAATAATGAGAACAACATTAATCTATTTAGTTATTATTTTTTCTTGCATTGGTTGTGTATCACAAGACCAGAAAGATAAAGAACAAATAAAAAAAACTGTTATTAACTATTGGAACGCTGTTAAAAATAATAATTTGCAGACATATAATAGCTTAATTTATGATTCAGAAAACTACCCAGGAGTAACATCTTCGGAATTGTTTTTTTTGAACAAACATTATAATGAGATTAACTCTAAGAAAGACTTATTGAATAACATTAAGATAAAGGATACAACAGATATTATTCCAAGTGTTAAAATGAAATACGTTCAATATGTCTATAAAAAAGAAAATGACATTAATAATTTAAAAAAACCTTTAATTATAACTTTGATGTTTTATAAACCCAATGGACTTGATAAGATATACACGCCTGTTATTTTACAAAACCATATAGGTTGGGATAAATAGAAAACCATCCCGCTGCGCAAAATCTCCCCTCGCTGGCGCGAGCTTCTAGCTCGTGTCCTAAATGACAAATAACAATAAGCAAAGCTAACTTTTATGTGTTAGCTTTGTTATTTACTCCCATTCTTTAATTTTATACTATGGGCAGAAAATATAAATTTCATGAAAAGGAGGGAGCATATTTTATAAGTTTTGCCCCGGTATTCCGGATTGATATTTTTACCAGAATAGAGTATTTTGATATTGTCATTAAGTCGCCTTTAAATTGTTGTGATGATTATCAGGAGATATTGGAAATAGATGTAAATTTATAAAAGGATGTTTGATGAGCACGAGCAAGATGCTTGCGCCAGCGAGGGAGACAATAATGTAAAATGGGTTATAATCACGAAAATAAATTAATAAAAAACAGGTAATTTCAAATGATTGCCTGTTTTTTATACTGATCAGCGTTATGATAATTTTGAAAAACTATTCTTTTACAGTAAGTCCAGAATAGCAGGATCTGTTAATGGAGAACCACCTTGTACAGGACCTATTTTAGCTTCTATCTGTTTAGAAAAAGCATTCAGTGAATTTCTGTCGAGCATAAACTTAATAAATTCTTCAGGTGAGGTATTGGGATATGTTTTATAGCTGTTATAGCCGGCTTTAGTAGGAAGATCATCTCTTACAGACCATTCTACCCATTGGTTTTGCATTTTTTTAGAAAGCATCCAGGTTACATATAGCTTTGCTGCGGCTTTATGTCTGGTTGCTTTAAAGATAGCGGCTGTCTGTGCCCAGGTAAGAAAAGGATCTTCAGAGGGGAGCACTACTTGTGCTCCGCCATCTATAGAAGTGTCGAATACCCCGGCGGATGCTATAGTGGCTAATTTATTTCCTTTTCTTACCTGAGCTTCGGGAGCTGCTGTTCCTCTGATCCATTGGGGATTTTGCTTGATAAGCTGATCAATATAATTCCAGCCATACTTATCCACAATTTTTTTATAAAGATACAATACGGCATCATCGTCATGCGGATATGTGAGGATTATTTTGTTTTTATATAGCGGGGTCAGCAGGTCAGTATACGATTGTGGAAGATGCTGTACCTGCTCCCTGTTGGCCAGCATAGCAAAAGTTACCATATAAACAGGGGTAAATGCACCTTCAGGATCTTTAAGACCGGCCGGAATATGATCCCAGCCTTCAGGTTTAAAATTTTCCAGCAGCCCTCTGGCTTTCCATCGATGAAAATCATGAATGGTCTGAAGATGAGTGATATCCGGAGTCAGATTGTTATCAGCAAGCTGTTGATCTATTTCCGCATCTAAAACTTTAGAGAGATCTACTCTGATTTTTATACTGATATCCGGAAAATCCTTTTCCCATTCATTTTTTATCCAGTCCATTTGTCCCGGAGCATCACCACCACTCCAAATGATGATTTCATTTCCTTCAGCTTTTGCTTCATGGTACAAACGCTGAATTTCATCCTGTTCTTTTTGAACAGAATCTGCAGAAGTATGGTCATCATTACAAGACAATGCCATACAGGAAACTGCTGTGATTACGAAAAAAATTCTGATCATTGTGTTCGTTTTATATTAATCAATTATAATAATAACGTTTTGTATTGTAATTGATTGTTTTTAAGTGTGTTAAATTTTTGTAAACTCAAGGGGCAGCTTTTTGTTGTACAAAGCTGTGATCAGTTTTACCGGATGATTTTATATTTAAGAAGAAAAATTCGCTGAGACATCCAAACAATATAAAATTGATGACTGAAGTATAAAAATAACCAGACTGCATCAAAGAAGATACAGTCTGGCTTAAAAAAAATATGAGGTTTCGGGTTTATCTGTCGATCAGAATATTCTTCACAAGCGTCTGATCTCCGCTTTTTAAAATTCCTATATACATTCCTTTTTCCAGACCGGACACATTGATTTTGGTTTCATTGTTTACTTTAAGGAAAGTTCTTCCTGTCGGGTTGGTGATTTCAAAACTGAAACGGGTGGTTGTGTCGGGTAATTCAATATTCAGAATACTGCTGGCAGGATTAGGGTAGATTTTTACTCCTTCTAAAGTAGCAGCAGATTTATTGACAGTTAAGGCTACAGAAGCTGTGGCAAAATGTTGTAAAGCCCCTACAGCTGCTTTTCCGATATTATATACATATACAGGATCTACGTTGGCAAAAGTATCTTTTGAAGTATGTGGAAAACTGCTTTCTATCCTTTCATAGAAACCGGTAATCACATCGCCTTTTTGCTCGAAAGGGATATAATCCGTTCTTTCAGCAGGGTCTACTTCTGTCTGTAGAGGAGAGTAGAGCGCGGTACAGTTTCTGAGCTGTTGGGTGATCGCAGCAGAAGCCGCATTATTGGAAGTAAGGCCACCCTGATCTTCATCACAGTACACGGTATTATTATTGTTCCCTTTGACACCACCTACCTGATCAAGGTTAAAGACAAGCTTGATATCCAGCTTGCGGACACCTCCCTGATAGACTACATTATTTACATAATGAGTGCTTCCGATAAGACCTTGTTCTTCTCCGGAGAAATGAATAAACTTAATGGAGTATTCTGTAGGAACATCTTTTAATATTCTTGCCGCCTCGAGAATAATAGATGTGCCGCTGCCATTATCGTTGACTCCGGGTCCGTTTATCGTATCAAAGTGTCCGCAGATAATCACAAATTTATTAGGATAAAGAGTACCTGTCTTAGTAATGATCAGGTTTTTGGAAGTCTTTGAACCATAGGTAAAAGGACTTTCTACCATCTGGCTTGCCGAATAGCCGTAGGAAAGGTATTTGTTTTTAATCCAGGTTAATGTATTGGCATTGGCCTGAGATCCTGTGGTTTTGATTCCTAAATTACCAAACTCCTGAAGATTGGTGGTAATATTGGCCTGGGTCACCATATCCGCTCTGTTTTTGTAAGCCTGGATAAAACTTTGTGCAGCAATGCTCTGAATCATGAATGCTGTACACAAAAATGTTGTCATTCTTTTCATATAATTTATTTTGGTTGTGGATTACGAATATAATAAATAAATCACATCATTGTGTTTAATAATTACAAAAAACTGCTGAATTTTTTAATTATTGCTATTGTATGCATTTTATCCGTGCACCTTTGGCCGGTAAAGAAGTTGGGGATAAAAAAAGCCTTCGAAACTGTTTTCGAAGGCAGATATATTTTTGTAATTCCTGTTATTTGTGGATCAGAATCTTTCTTACAACAGTCTGATCACCGGTTTTTAAAACCCCCAGATAAGCGCCGTTTTCCAGTTTTGAAACATTGATTTGGGTTTCGTTGGTGGTTTTCAAAACAGAACGTCCCGGAAAATCTGTGATTTCAAAGCTGAAATTTCGGGTATTAGGATCAGGAAGTTCTATCGTAAGAATATCTTTTACCGGATTGGGATATATTTTTACAGACTCCAGAGTCTTTATCTGATTTTCTTTGGTACCCAATGCTGAGTTGGCTGTAGTGGCTACTGCGTAATGTTGTAGCGCTCCTAAAGTTGCTTTCCCTATATTATAAATATACACGGGATCAGTATTGGCAAAAGTATCACTGCTTGTATGCGGATAATTACTTTCTATTCTTTCAAAGAATCCGGTAATCACTTCTCCTTTTTCTTCAAATGGCATATAGTCTGATCTTTCTGCGGGATCTACAGCGGTTAATAGAGGAGAGTAGAGTGCTGTACAATTTCTAAGCTGTTGGGTGATATCAGCAGAGGCTGCATCATTGGTGGTAGTTCCGCCCATATCCTGATCACAATAAACTGTATTGTTGTTGTTCCCACTTTTTCCGCCTACCTGATCAAGGTTAAAAACCAGCTTAATATCTAACACACGGGTATTTCCCTGATAAGCTACATTATAGGCATAATGATCACTGCCGATTAACCCCTGTTCTTCTCCGGAGAAGTGAATAAACTTAATGGAGTATTCTGTAGGAACATCTTTTAATATTCTTGCCGCTTCGAGAATAATAGATGTGCCGCTGCCATTATCGTTGACTCCGGGTCCGTTTATCGTATCAAAGTGTCCGCAGATAATCACATATTTATTCGGGTATAAGGTACCTGTTTTAGTAATAACCAGATTTTTAGAAGTTGAGCTGCCGTAAACAAAAGGATCCTCTATAATCTGCCCGCTGGTATAACCATAAGAAAGATATTTGTCTTTAAGCCAGTTCAGGGCATTGGTATTTTGTATGGTGCCTGTTTTCTTGATTCCGAAACTGGCGAATTCCTGAAGATTATTGATGATATTGGTCTGGGTTACCATTTCTGCTCTATCCTTATAAGCTTGGATAAAACTTTGGGCTCCAATACTTTGTGCAATGGCAGAGACCAATAAAAGAGTGGCGATTTTCTTCATGAGTATAATAGACTTTTTTTTTTGCTAATATAATTAAAAAAAGCGTCTTTTATTATAAAATTCAGACTGTTATTGGTGTTTTACTAATTGTTTTGGGGTGATAATAAGAATGGTATTCTAAAATAAAAAAATCCCGGGAAATCCCGGGACTTATATTGATAACAAAAATAGTATTCTACATTATTTTACTTGATCTACAACTGCTTTGAAAGCTTCAGGGTGATTCATTGCTAAATCGGCTAAAACTTTTCTGTTAAGCTCAATGTTGTTCTTTTTAAGAGCTCCCATAAACTGAGAGTAAGACATTCCGTGCTCTCTAGTTCCCGCGTTGATACGAGTGATCCAAAGTGCTCTGAAGTTTCTCTTTTTCTCTTTTCTACCACGGTAAGCATATTGCATTGCTTTTTCTACCGCGTTTTTAGCTACAGTCCAAACATTCTTTCTTCTTCCGAAAAAACCTTTAGCTTGCTTAAAAATTTTCTTTCTGCGAGCTCTTGAAGCTACCGCATTTACTGATCTTGGCATAATTTAAATTGTTTTTTTGAAAAGGGCGGCAATATAATTGCACTTATTAGCACCGTTTCAGGGTTAAAATTTTGAATTTGTTTTGAATTCTTATAAACCGAATATAGATTTATAAAAACTACTTAATTGCTAATTGACGTTGAACGCTTTTTTCGTCCACTTTAGCTACGTAAGAAGTAGTAGTAAGATTTCTCTTCTGCTTAGTTTCTTTCTTAGTTAAGATGTGGCTTTTGTAAGCGTTTTTTCTTTTGATCTTACCAGATCCGGTAAGAGCAAAACGTTTCTTAGCACCTGATTTCGTTTTTAATTTTGGCATTGTTTTGCTTTTTTATTGTTTTTGTTATCAATATCTGTTTTGGATACCCCTAAGGACATTAGGAATAATAGTGTGCAAAGGTACAAAAAAATGTGGACAAATCATCTGTTTTTTTCAGATGGTTCTATTTTATGTTAATCATAAGGATATTCGTTAACGTTCACACGTGTTATCAGTGCTCTTTCTTCGTTGTTACCTCTCCAATCACTTTTATTCTGAAACCGGCCTGAATAAACGGACTCTATTTTCTAAAGACTTTATTTTAACAGGCGGATTGGGAATACTCCAGTTAACAGCGGTATTGGAAGACTTTAGGAATATGTAAAAACCGATTTCCGTTTATCGTATAGAAACGGAAATCGGTTAGATGATATTAATAGAAATCTTCCACAATTATATCATTCCTTTCTTCATTATTTCCACCCAGAATAACTTTAATTCTGTATCCCGTAGGAATGGCAGCTCCCGCTCTTGAATAAAGCTGAAGTTTAAAGTGCGGGTTGTTCACATAATAGTTGACGGCGGTATTAGAATTCCAAATTGGAATATTGTTATTGGTGTAAATTACAAGATTCCCATCGGTCTGTGCAACAAGTCTTGAGCCTCCCACATCAGTTCTATGGGTATTAGAATGCCATAATACAGTTCTGTATCCCTGTCTTTCTCTGTAAAGAACCAGGTTGTTGTCATTCTGCATGATCAATCGATAAACATTATTATCGTGTTCTAATACAAGAGACTGCTCTGTGTTGAGTACCTGTGGATGAATAGGACCGGATTCTTTGAGGAGTTTAAGAGTTGTAAGACCAATACGAGAAGTGGTATTCCCCTTTACTACAGTCTGCTTTTCAGTTGGCATTACCTCATCACGGGTTTCATCCTGAGCACAAGATGCCAAAAGCATTGAAAGACTTAAAAAAGTCATTAATTTTAATTTCATGGTTATTTTTTTTGACGGTACAAATATATGAAATTTTAAATTAATTCACTGTATTACGATTTTTTAATTTTCATAAATGTAATGTTTATAGGCTTTAACAAATGTTTTTAAGACACTATTTGGTGTCATTGATTAAAAAAACCGCAACGAATAAAGTTGCGGTTTCGTAATTATGTGGGATTAATTAATTATGATTTAAAAAAAGCTAAAAGATCTTTATTGATGGTTTCTGCTTCGGTGGTTGGCATTCCGTGCGGGAAACCGGGATAAGAAATCAGTTTTCCGTTTTTGAGCAGGGTAGCAGCTACCTTACCGGTCGTTTCAAAAGGAACTATCTGATCATCCTCACCATGCATTACCAGTACGGGAACATCTACGCTTTTAAGATCTTCAGTAAAATCTGTTTCAGAAAAAGCTTTCACACAGTCATAATGTGCCTTGATAGAACCGCTCATTCCCTGTCGCCACCAGTTTCTCTGAATGCCTTCAGAAACTTTTGCTCCTTCTCTGTTGTATCCGTAGAAAGGGAAGGTGATATCTATGAAAAACTGCTGTCTGTGCTTAGCCGTATTATTACGGATATCATCAAAAACAGAGATAGGAACACCATTCGGGTTATTTTCATTCTGTACCATGATCGGCGTTACCGCACTTACCAGAACAGCCTTGGAAACTCTTCCTTTACCGTGCTTAGCAACATATCGGATAACTTCACCACCCCCGGTAGAGTGACCTACGTGAATTACATCTTTTAAATCCAGTGCTTCAACGATTTCTGCAACATCAGCAGCATATGTATCCATATCATGCCCGTAAGGAGTCTGCTCTGATCTTCCGTGCCCTCTTCTGTCATGAGCAATGACTCTGTACCCCTGCTCCAGGAAGAAAAACATCTGAGCATCCCAGTCATCGCTGGAAAGCGGCCATCCGTGGTGAAAGAAGACAGTCTGTCCTTTTCCCCAGTCTTTGTAATAAATTTCTGTTCCGTCTTTTAATTTTAGTGTGCTCATAGGTTCTTTTTTTAAGGATTAATGAATAGTGTATTTGATTTTTATATAATCACAAATGTAGATGGAAAATCTTCCCCAGATCTTGATCTAAGATAATATTTTGATAACAATATAAAGGCGAACGAATGTATGATTAACGTTAATTTAACAATGCAGATACAGAATCTGACATTGGATGAAAAGGATCATATTCATCACACAATCTAGCTGATAATCGGGATTGTTTTATTGTTCAATTCTCTCTAATATTGATTTTTAAGATCCATAAATTTGAAAATTTGAAAACAACAGTATTGAGTGTCCTTTTTATGGCAGCTTCGGCCATAGCCTGCACTCAGGAAAAACAAGAGATTTCCCCGATATTTCCTTCAAAAATAAAAGCAATAAACAGTATTCCGTTTTTAACGCTACAGCATGAATTTATCTATGTGGATAAAACAAGTCTGAAAGCTGTTACCAATCAAAAATTCCGAAATGCATCCGTATTTACGTCTACGGGGTTTGCTGTTGTTGAAAATGAAAAAAAAGAATATGCCGTTATAAACGAAAACGGGAAATTTGTTTCGGGTTTTTCAGCAGACAGCATGAGTTTAAATGTGGTAAACGGGCTTACATTTTATAAAAAAGCCATTGAATACGAAAAGAAAATGCCCGTCTGGAAATGGGACTGGAATATTTTGGGAAGCGGTATCAAAAAAGAACAAACCTATCATAGAATTGAGATCGGAGTGCTGGAAACCGGGCAGATTTTACTCAATGATGATGTTCCGTATCTGGAAGATCAGTATGATCTGAATTTTATTTCTGCAGATAAAAACCACATCTTCTGGAACGGAATACTTTACGAAATCAAAAAAGACCGTTTACATATCATTGAAAAAGGGATTGCGGAATTGCTGGAAAATCAACGTTTTATCAAAGGTTCCTATGCAGGTTTTTCCATATACGGACTGAATCAGAAAACAGCAATTCACAACGAATTAAAAGGGAGTGAAAGACTTTCCATCCGGTTTGGAAAAGAAAATATAATATTGAATGAAGTGAATAAAGAACGCTATGAGCCGGAAGTTCCTAAACTTTTAACAGACAGCAAAACCCATGATGCTTATCCTTTCCCACAATATGAAAAGGTATTTCCAAAGGAAATTACAAACGCAACCGCTTCACAAATTGATTTCATAAAAAAAACTTCATTAGTATATTCTATAACCAATTCCCCTTATTTCCTGCTGGGTGTTTTTAATGATGATCATGATGTATGGGCGTTCGACTGGTTGTATATCGATACCAAAGGTAATGTTACCGATTCGGTTTCTTTTTACAACTTTAAAGTGCTGGATCAGCTCGGAGACGTGATCTGGCCAGACCGAAAAATGATTTTACCCAATCAGTTCATTAACAAAAACTGGAAATTCGGAAAAATAAATTCTTATAAAGGAATGAATGATTTATATCTTATTCCCATTGAAGACGAAAAACAGGTGAGAACAAAGGGTTTGTGGAATGCCGGGAAAATGAACTGGGAAATCAAGCCGGAATATAATGATATCTCGGTTTTGGATCCGGAAAAAGGAATCTATGCTTTGCAGAAAGAAAAAGAAGGATTATACACACTTTATGACAATAAGAGTAAAAAAATGATAGGATCAAATGCCTATCAATCCATTAATTCGGATGGTATGGTGACTGTAAAACTAAACTCAGGGAAAACTATTTATTACTATATTGATATGTATTCCGGAAAAGAATACAAAGAAAATTAAATAATACATTGAAAATATTAAAACTATGATGTTGAGAAAGCTATTACCTGTGGCCACAGGTATTGTAAGTGCATTATCCTTTGCCCAGATAAGGACAGCGGCGTATTTTTCTTCAGATAAAAAATACAGGGAGATTATTGAGGAGGTCGGAAATCCATTACCCGGAAGTCCGGTGATGATTGTACAATCATTTGTCCCTAATCATGGAAGCTATGTTTGGTTTCTGAATGAAAGCAAAGCTAAGAAACCTACTTATTTAGGTGGGAGTCCAAAAGATTTACATTCGGCTATTTTTCTGGAGGATCATGGCGGGCTGCTTTCCAAAATAACCTTTAAAGACTTTGCAGAAGGCTTGGCGCAGCCAAAGTATATGATAAACTTCTGTGAAATTGGAGACGCAGACCGCAATGGGTTCCCGGAATTTTACCTTACTTATTTTGAAGAATCGGACGGATTGGATGCCAAACCATTGAAAGTGATTGTATATACAAGCTCAGATGGAAAATCATTTTCGAAATCAAAAATTACCGGATGGATTCCATTTCAGGAAGAAGATCAGTATCGTGACATAAAGGATGAGAATTTTAAATTATTACCTAAGGAAATAAAGCTGAAAGCAGAGAAAATATTAAAAGAAGCCAAAAAGGGAATCCAATAAAATATTAAAAATCACTATTATCAGGGATATTTCCATCAGGTTTCTTTTATTATCTTTATTTCAGAAAATTAGAGAAAAATAAAACAGCATATATGGCGAAGTTACAGAAAGTCTGTATTCTGATTTCATGGTAAAAGGATTACCAGACATACACTGAGTAAAATAATGCTTGAAAAATTTAAAAACTGATTCAGAAAATATAAAACCGGACCGGAAACCGGAAAAATTTATAATTATGGGCTGCCATGCTCTTATTGAAAATATTAAAAACAGCTGTAGTTATTCTCCATTATAATGATCAGCTGCCTTTTACAGCTTTCTTTTTCATACCCAATAAATGATAAAATTCTTATTTCGAACAAACACAATAAAAAATAGGGGTAAAAACAGTAGCCAAATGAATTTGAGTGAAGAAGAAGCTGTAAAAGTAATAATAGATTTTGATCGGATTGCCGTTTCAGCTATTTTTGAACTTTCCGATATTTATCTATATTTACGGTCTTTACTACCATATAATTTAATAAAGATAAGAATTTGATGTACAGGTTATTATTGGTGTCTGCTTTACTTGTTTTTCCATTTTTTGTTCAGGCGCAGGATGTTTTAAGCAAATTAGAAAAGGAATACGACCATGCTTCAAACAATTTGACAGAACACTTAAACCTGGCTCCCAAATATGCTACCGCCTTATTTTTCCATAACGATAAACACAAATCCTATCAGATTTTAGAGGCCAATATTTCCATCGCAACAAAACAGGCTGATGGAAAATATGCCACTATACTATATGCGGTACAAGCCATGAATTATCGGCTTGATAATAAAGCCGCTGAATCGTCAAAAAGCCTTGATATGGCAAAACGGTATAGCCTAAAAACGAATAATAACGAGGCGAAAGGCTACTTTCAATATGCGAAAGGCTGGATTCTTACACGTAATAATAAAACAACGGATGCCGTTGCTGCTTACCTTAAAGCTATTGATTACTATGAAAATTCATCAACGACTTCTACACTGTACGGAAGATTTGGTAATGCAGCCAAAGAATTATCTGCTATTTACTCCAACCTCAATGAATACCAGCTGGAAGAAAAATACAGCAAACAGTTTTTATTACTGGCATCCAGACAAAATGACCCTAACCTGATTTTCGATGCCTATATGCGGATGGGCTATGTATATGAACAGAAACACACTCAAAACCCATCCAATGAAGTATTTAGAAATAAAGCTGAACAGTATTACCTGCAGGCTATTACGACTTTCAACAAAAATAATGAAGCAATGTTCAACAGGAGCAGCCTTTCGTATGCTGCTATCAATTTAGCGAATCTGTATACTGATTTTGATCGTGATAAGGCAATGAAATATGCCCGGTTAGCCAATAAAGTGAGCCTGGAAACCGGTGATGCCATTCATATTGCTTCTTCATTCGGAATCCTGGCAGAACTGGCCATACAGGATAAAAATTATGATCTGGCGAAGGCCTACTTTCTCAAAGCTTCCGTGGAAATCGGGAAAAGCCCCGTCAGAGATCATAATATAGAATTGTCTATTCTGGAATCTCTATCAAGAATTAGTGAGGAACAGGGTAACTACAAAGAAGCTCTTACTTATTATAAAAGTTATGTTGATCAATATAAAAGTGTTTACGATCAGGAAAAACTGGATATCACCAAAAGGTTAGAATCACAGTTTGATAAGGAACGTCAGGAGCAGAAATATATAAAATTGCAGCTGGAAAGTGATAAGAAGGCACAGGAAATTAAGTTGATTAATATGTTGCGGGGACAACGTGAACAGGTGTACAATAACTTAAAGCTGGTAGAAGAAAATCAACGGGAACGGCTGAAATTCTCAGAGCTCGAATCAGAGAAAAAAGAACAGAAGCTTCGCTTGGCAAAGCTCGAAACAAAACAAAAAAATGATGATATCAACAACTATAAAAAGCTGTTGGCATTTAAGGAAAAGATCAATACATACTATGTTTTTTTTATTATTTTTTTCATCGTTTTAATTCTTTTATTGCTTTATGCTTTTAAACAGCGTGCTAAATCTATGAAGCAAAGAGATGAACTGCATGCCCTGGCTCTGGAAAAAGAGAAGCAAAATTCAAAAATTTCCACACTTACAGCATTACTTGAAGGACAGGAGCAGGAACGAGGCCGTTTAGCCCGCGATCTTCACGACGGATTGGGAGGTTTGCTTTCAGGCACCAAACATCAGTTATCTTATTTGGACCTTCATCATTCTGAAAATATAGAAGAAGGAATTTCAAAATCGATTGACCAGCTGGATGGTGCCGTAGAAGAGCTGAGACGTGTAGCACATAATTTAATGCCTGATTTATTAATGAAATATGGTTTGAAAGTGGCCATTCAGGATTTTGCCTCCCGTATTTCCAATAATGCATTAGATATTCATACCGAATTCATTAGTTACAGCAATTCCATATCACAGGAAAAGCAACTGATCCTGTACAGAATCATTCAGGAACTGGTCAACAACGCCATAAAACATGCCAATGCTTCTGAAATTATTATTCAGATAAGTGAAGAAGAAAATACATTAAACCTTACGGTAGAGGACAACGGCGATGGGTTTGATCCTGCAAACCTTAACATTAGAAAAACAGCTGGTTTTCATAATATAGAATTGAGAATCCAATTTTTAAAAGGAACGATGAATATTACTTCCGAACTGAATATTGGTACCAGTATAGAACTTCAAATTCCTATTCATTAAACATGATAAAAGTAGCCATCACAGACGATCACCCACTTCTATTAGAAGGGCTGAAAAATATTTTAGGCAATAGTGATACGATAGATGTTGTAGATTGTTTCAGAAACGTTTCTGAAATGAACACAGGCCTCGCAAAACAAGCCATTGATATTTTATTGCTGGATATCAATCTGGCAGATATCAACAGCATTGAACTCATCAGGCCTCTCAGAAAAAAATATGAAAATCTCCAGATTGTCATCCTTAGTGTTCACAATGAACTCCCCGTAATTAATAGTACGCTGGCTGAAGGTGCATTAGGATATATTCAAAAAAACGCTTCGGTTTCTGAAATTCTTGAAGGTATAGCCAGTGTATATGAAGGTAAACGTTTCCTATGCTCACAAACCAGATCTGTTCTGGAGAAAAAATCAGCGGATGGTTTACATCAGGTTCCGAAACTGACACGCAGGGAAAAGGAAATTCTGGCAGAAGCCGCGAAAGGACTTACTACCAACCAGATGGCGGAAAAGCTTTTTATCAGCCCGCATACCGTGGAAAGCCACAGAAAAAATCTGATTGAAAAATTTCAGACCTCAAATCTGAGTTCGGCCATTAAACTGGCAATAGAATACGGCTTGATTATTGAATAAAATATTCACCATGCAAAAAGGCCCGCTTACATCGTAAAAGCAGGCCTTTTCTATATATAATCAAATAATTAGGTGTGTAAAAATTAATCTCTGAATCTCAACGCAGCCTGGAACAGGTTTTTCTTTCCTGTTAAATCGTAATCGCTGTTATACTCAGGTTTATACATTAAAATATAGACCCTTCCGTCAAAATCTTTTAAATTGATAGGGTAATCTGCCATGATGTCATAAAACCTTGTAATAGTACGTGTTGCAATCCATTGTTTAGCATTGCCCTTTGGGTTTTTATCGAATCTGTGATCTTTTACATCAGTATAATACCAATAGGATGGTGCCGAATCCATTAAAAACAATTCTTTGTCTTTGTTATACATTTCCTCTGCCATACCTGTATTCTGAAACCAGGGAACTTCTGCATTGAAAAGGCCCAGGGCTCCTGCATAAATATCTTTATCTGTAGTGGCTCCTACTAAAAAACCTTCCAGATTGGCTGAAGTAATCTCAAATTGAAAAGTTGATTTTTTCAGATCATAAACATCATTAACAGGTTCAATTACTTTTCCGTTTTGTTTAATCACTACTTTTATTGATTGCGCGAAAGTCATACAACTTAGTAAACAAAAAAGGATTGCTACACTTAATTTTTTCATAGGATCTCTTTACATAATTGCTGCAAAGATATTGGACTTTATTTCCATATACACTGGCTGATTTCAGGGGTTTTTGACTATAATATATCCTCTTTTAACTGGATTTTTATAAAAGCAGTCTTTCGCTTTTTACCATTAGCAGGAGCTGAATTTAGCGGATAGACTTCTGCATAAAAAGTATCATTATCTGCCCAGAATGCCTTTTTATCATCTGCTATTTTGAAGTTCGTAAAATTTACATATAAAAGATAGTCCTGTTTATTTGTTTTCGGGGAGTAGGTAGAGATCGTAAAATTACTTCCCACATCATGATTGGATGAGATATAGGTAATCCAGCCTTTAGCAGGAAGGATCTGCGGATAACCTTCTGTACCCAGTTCAGACATACCTGCATTTTTTATACTGTAAAAAGAATGGAAAGAATCTACAACTTCGTTAGAGTTTTCTTTGAAAACCTCCAGATTTAAATAGCGTGATTGTCCCACATATTCATAAGAGAGCGGTCCTGTTTCAGTAGGTATATTTTCATGCTGTGTAATGATCGCTTTACTATCATTTTCTGTGTATACCCACTGATTATTCTGTAGCTGTATATTCGGATTTTTCACCAATTCTTCATCGATTCTTTTTTTTGAATGGGTGTTAAATTCCTGTTCTGAAATCTCTGTGATCATACCCCATTTTTTAAAAGATTTGTTCTTAAAATCTGTTGATCCTTTAAATGTACTGCTTCTGATCTCATACAGGTTAACATCTTTTAAGGTCAGTTCAAATGCGGCAGTGAATTCTGATTTTAAAACAAAAGCCTCAATACTGTTTGAAATATTGTTCTTAATGCTGTAATGGATAGAGTAGAAGTCCTTAAATTCTTCAAATCCATAATAATTATCGAATCTATTATAAGCCATTTTCAGGTGGGCCGCATCTTTATCCGGGCTTACAAAAAACTGCACAGAATCAAGCTTGGTAAATAACTGATACGGGACCTCCTGAATATTATCCACCCCTTTTATTTTTTTGAAATCGGCAAGGGTTATTGTTTTTTGCTTAACTTTAGTTTCTGTCTTGTTGGTTTCTGACGTTTTATTCTGTTGATTACATCCCACAAATACAATCATGGATGATATAACGATTTGATTTAATAATTTCATTTTTTATATTTTGGACAAATGTATCTGTATTCAGACCAGTAGCCAACAAAACCGCCTGATATAGGTGATAAATGGCTGAAAACAGGGATATATTGAACGGTAGAATTTGGACAATTTTACAAAACGATAAACCAATTATTATAAATTATTTTAAAATGATGAAAAACGTAATAACCAGCTTTTCCATTGCGATAACATTGTTAACTTCCTGTTCACCCGCTACAGAAAAAAAAGGGGATAAAACTGCTTCTCCAGATGTAAAAACAGTTCCGGTTCCGGTTTCTAAAACTGATCAAGAAAAGAAAAGTGTATCAGAATTAGAAATACCCAATGATTTTACATCGCTAGTTCCTATTGATATATTGAATGGTAAAAGCACAAATGTGTATGATAAATATGGGACAGAGTTCTCCGGAAACTGTTATTCATGCGATCTGGCAAGCCTGTCTATAACAAAGAAGCAAATCAGATGGAGCAATGTCTGTGATGAAAAAGATACCTTTGAAATTCGTGATTTTTCATATTCTACAGAAGGAAATAAAACTATTTTCAAAACACCGGAAAGAACTTATATTTTAACCCGGATTGAGAAAACTCCTGTTTACGAATTGGCTATAGAAGGCCAGGATCTGAAGTTGAATAATAAAAGAATCTCCAAGTATTTCACCACCAAAAAAGCATTGCCTCTTTTCAAAGAGCATGACTGTGGGGATTTTGAGGGGTAAAACTTTTCCGCGAAAATACACCATGTCATTAGTTAAAATGAGATGGTTTTCCGCATAGTAAATTGTAAGGTATATCCAAAACGAAAAAAGTTCTCTACAATGTGTAGAGAACTTTTTTCGTTTAACTTTATTTTGAGTTATCAGTTTTTAATAAACTTAGAACTATGTGTTTCTTTTGTATTTTTTACCTGGATAATGTAGTTTCCGTGTATCAATTCAGAAACATCAATACCTTTTTTCCCATCTACATTATCTTTTGATAATAACAGTTTCCCGTTAGTATCATAGATCATTACTTTTCCTTCGGAATTGAATTTTAAAATATCCTTTACAGGATTAGGATAGAATAATAAATCCTGTTGAGTAAGAGCAGCTTCTTTAGTAGATAAGTTGCTGGAAGTATTTTTAAACTTTACAATAGCCGTTTTGATAAATGAATTGGTTGCAGCGTTTTTAAGAGTTGCACTTACATAGATTTGTGTCATATCAGAATTGGTTCCTGCATCTACAAAGGTCTCAAAAGCTGTAGGGTCAATATCATGTATGACATAGCCGTTTGTTCCAAATGTGCTGTCTAAGGTTCCATCGGTATTAAAACGTGCTAAAAATAATTCTTTATCCTGAGTGGTCGTAGAATTTATGATATAAGTTGTGTTCCCCACCAGTAAGATTTTACCATCCGGCTGTATAAACATTTTTCTAAAAGTAATTTTATAATTGGTGATAGATGAAAAAGCGGCAGAAACATCCAAATACCCCGTAAAATTAGTATTGCCGAAAGAGTAGTCTAAATTACCAAATTTATCTGTTTTATAGATTCGGTAGTAGTACAATGACGATCCATTATTATAAGAATTGTCTACAGCCATTGCATAAAGGTTATCCTGTGCATCCAGCTGATAGTCTACACCGGCGTTACTGCCACTATCTGAGCCCTGAGAAGCATAAAAATTAAAATTGTTATGCTGACCGCCCTGAGAAGTATACTTTGCTACAAATGCCTTTGAACCCTCCCTATGACTAACACCTGAATTATTATTAATTTTATATAAACCACCACCAACAAAGTAACTTCCGTCAGAAGCTTTAAGGACTTTTGCTGCGCCTGTACCCATATGAACTCCCGTACTACCCGTTATTGCTGGGATATACACCGGTGAAATGGAAAAGCCTGAGGTACCTGTTTCATTTTTTAAAACGACAACACCACGACCTCCCATATAATACCCGTCACTTGCCAGAATGAAAAAAGAATTATTGTCGTTGTTGTTGGAAAGGTGAATACTTGGCTTCTCCAGACAAGGAGAACACCCTGAATTGTTAAAGTCAATACCATTATTTGCTGAAGTGCCAAAAGTAGTATCCGTAGTGCCGTCTGAATTTAGCCTTTTTACTCTGGTAGTATATAAGCTGTTGGCTTCCTGTGTTAGCAACTTTCCATTAGAGTAGAGAAATATGCTGTTATAAGGGTTTGGATTTGAAAAAACACCCATTGTGCCAAAAGTAGGGTCTAACGCACCGGTATTCGTTAGCTTTTTTATTTGGTTATTAACCATTAAAAAAACTTTGCCATCATTTGTGACCTGGATATTAGGGGCGCCACTCGGTGCATCATAACGTACTCCGTTGTTGCCAAAAGTTAGATCTACCTGACCACTTTGTCCATAGAATGAGCCAGCTGAAAAAAATGCTAGAAATAGTAAATGTCTCATGAATTTTATAAAATTTTAGTTTTCGGGTTATTAGTTGGATGCAAAAATATGATTTTTTTTTGAGTAAAATGATGACTATAAAACAAATATTTGCAAGAAAAAACTAAAATAAAAAGTAAATAAGTAGAATTCTATTGATAGAAAAATAAATGACTTCAAAGGGAAAACCTGTAATTGGAGAATATCACGATTTCTGTCTCATCGGAGATACTTTGGAAAAGATTTCAACTAATTTTCATCGTATGGCAGGTTATATGGTTTTTTTAGCTTTTTCAGGACGAGAAAAATGCATAAAAAAACCTCAAATTGCTTTGAGGTTTGTATGTAAAATAATGACTTAATTATTTTGCTGGTTTTTTAGGACTCATCATCATAATCATCCTTTTTCCTTCAAGTTTAGGAAGCTGGTCTACTTTACCCACATGCTCAAGTTCCTGAGCCAGTTTTAAAAGCAAAATTTCTCCCTGGTCCTTAAAGATAATCGAACGTCCTTTAAAAAATACGTAGGTTTTTAATTTAGAACCTTCTTCCAGAAATTTTTCAGCATGCTTCTTTTTGAATTCATAATCGTGATCATCAGTCTGAGGTCCGAAACGGATCTCTTTTACAACCACTTTTACTTGCTTAGCTTTAAGTTCCTTCTGTTTTTTCTTTTGCTCATATAAGAATTTTTTATATTCTAATATCCTTGCAATAAAAGGTTCTGCCTTATCAGAAATTACTACTAAATCCAATTCCTGATCCGCAGCAATTTGTCTTGCTTTGTCAATTGGATAAATTCCTGGCTCTACGTTATCGCCCACCAAACGAAGCTCTCTCACACGAATTTTATCGTTGATCAAGTGTAAGTCCTCTTGTACCGGACGTCTTTGTGGGCCCCTGTTGTTAAATCTTTGTGCTATTGTATTATAATTTTATGGGTTAATTACTTAATTAAATTGATTTAAAGATTGAAAAATTGAAAGATTCCTATAATTTTTAAAATCCTTCAGTCTTTTAATTTTAAATTAAATTGCCGCTTCTTTTTTAAAGTAGGCAACGAAATCTTCCAGTTTCATTACTCCAAGATCTCCTTCACCACGTCTTCTTACAGAAATCGTGCCTTCTTTTTCTTCATTTTCTCCTACGACAAGCATGAAAGGAATCTTCTTCAATTCAGCATCACGGATCTTTTTACCTGTCTTCTCGTTTCTGTCATCAATCTGACCGCTAATATCGTGATTTTCCAAAAATTGTGAAACTTTTTTTGAATAATCTACATATTTTTCACTGATCGGTAGAATAATAAACTGATCGGGGCTTAACCATAACGGGAAATCACCTGCTGTATTTTCCAACAGAATCGCAATGAAACGCTCCATAGAACCGAAAGGTGCTCTGTGAATCATTACCGGTCTGTGCTTTTCGTTATCATTTCCGATATAATGAAGATCGAATCTTTCCGGAAGGTTATAATCCACCTGGATGGTTCCCAGCTGCCATTTTCTTCCTAAAGCATCCTTCACCATAAAGTCTAGTTTAGGACCATAGAATGCCGCTTCACCGTATTCGATAACTGTTTTTAATCCTTTTTTCTCTGCTGCATTGATGATCGCACTTTCGGCTTTCTCCCAGTTTTCATCAGAACCGATATACTTTTGTTTGTTGTCAGGATCTCTTAATGATACCTGAGTTACAAAGTCTTCAAATCCTAACGATTTAAATACATAAAGTGTAAGGTCAATTACCTTTTCAAATTCTTCCGAAAGCTGATCCGGAGTACAGAATAAGTGAGCATCATCCTGAGTAAATCCACGAACCCTTGTCAATCCGTGAAGTTCTCCGCTTTGCTCATATCTGTAAACAGTTCCGAATTCTGCATATCTTTTCGGCAGGTCTCTGTAGCTCCATTGTGAAGTTTTGTAAATTTCACAGTGGTGAGGACAGTTCATAGGTTTCAGTAAGAATTCTTCTCCTTCATTCGGAGTTTTAATCGGCTGAAAGCTGTCTTCTCCATACTTATCCCAGTGTCCTGAAGTTACATATAATTCTTTGGCCCCGATGTGCGGAGACATTACAAATTCATAACCTCCCTTTTTCTGAGCATCGGAAAGGAAATTTTCAAGTTTTCTTCTGAGAGCCGTTCCTTTTGGCAACCAAAGCGGTAAACCGGCACCTACTTTTTCAGAGAATGCAAATATTCCAAGTTCTTTACCTAATTTTCTGTGGTCTCTTCTTTTTGCTTCTTCCAGTCTTTCAAGATATTCAGTAAGATCTTTCTGTTTAGGGAAAGAAATACCATAGACTCTTGTCAACTGAGGGTTCTTTTCATTACCTCTCCAATAAGCTCCTGCTGCATTTAATATCTTAACCGCTTTCACGATTCCTGTATTCGGAATATGACCACCACGGCATAAATCTGTAAAGTTATCATGCGTTACAAAAGTGATTTCTCCATCATTAAGATTAGAGATCAATTCAACTTTGTACGGATTGTCCGCATAAGTCTTTAAAGCATCTTCTTTAGAAACCGGATATAGTGAGAATGTAGAGCCTTTCTTTGCATTTTCCAAGATCTTTTTCTCAATCTTTTCAAAATCTTTTTCAGATAAACTTTCATCCCCGAAATCTACATCATAATAGAATCCGCTTTCAATAGCAGGACCGATGGTCAACTTAGCATTCGGATAAAATTCAAGGATTGCCTGCGCCAACAAGTGGGCAGAAGAGTGCCAGAAAGCCTTCTTTCCAAGATCATCATTCCAGGTCAAAAGCTGTACCGTAGAATCCGTGGTTATAGGTGTGGTCGTTTCTACTTGTTTGTCATTAACAATTGCAGAGATGGTATTTCTAGCCAATCCCTCGCTTATAGATTTTGCCACATCTAGGGGAGTAACTGCTCCCTCGAATTCTTTGACACTATTGTCTGGAAGTGTAATTTTTATCATTGTTTACTAAGAAATTTTAAGATGCAAAAATACGCATTTTTTAGATAATATACTATATTAGTACCTATTTATAATGATAATTAATATTAAACATGAGAAAGATATTTATTGTTTTTGCTTCACTGGCTTTTACATCAGGCTTTACACAAGAAAAAAAGGCTAAATTTTCAGTGTCTTACAATAGAAATATTGAAACCTATTTCCTTGCAGAAATACTTTCAGCAGATCATAGAAAAAACAATAAAGATTTTGAACTTTATAAAATAAAAGAATGCTCTATCAGCCTGTTGTTAAGGAAGCTTTAGAGACCTTCGGATATTTGAAAAACTTTGATATTGCTGTTTCAACAGCCAGGCTTAATGATATTTTACTGGAAAAATATGGTTCCGGAAATGACATTCTGATGAAACCCCTAATGTACCACCGGGAATTTCCGTCCACAGAATGGATTAATGATTATCAGTATGAAAACAATAATCTGACAAAAGAGCAAAATAAAGAGGCAACCTTATTAATCAGAAATTATCTCTCAGAGCTTTCAAAATTTTATATAAAAGAAAATATCGGCGAGTTTTTTAAAAAGAAAAATAACTTTTATACAGGAGCTGTTAATGAATATAATAAACAAATCCCGTCCGGTTTCATCAATGCTATGGAAATGTTTTATGGTGAAGGTTTTAACGGGTATACGATTCTTGTATCTCCTATAATGATGTGGCTTATTTCGGAAAATGAAGGCCGGGGAATCGCCACGGAAGTTATTTTAAAATCAGGAAAGAAAAATATTTATGAGATTGCAAGCCCTTTCGTAAAAGTCGAAAAACCAGGACAATTTGGATATGACAACCAGTTTCAGGCCAGATTTTTAAGTGTTCATGAATTTGGACATTCTTTTGTTAACAGGCAAGTATATAAACATACAGATCAACTTCATAAATTTAAAGACCTATTTGAAAAATCAAATCTAAAGGAAACAATGATTAAAACAGGTGGATATGAAGATTATCAGACTTGTGTGGCAGAACATCTGGTGAGGCTCGGGGAAATTCAGACCGCAAAGATTCAGAAAGATTTTGAAAGAGCTAAACGTTTAAAGGATTATCATATCAAAAATAACTTTATATTTCTGCCACAATTAAATGAGAAAATAAAAGAATACAATGCGAACAGAACAAAATATAAAACGTTTGCAGACTTTGTTCCCCGGCTTCTGGAAATCTTTGAAAACAGCAGCGTTAGATTTATAAACAATGAACTCGATACAATCCAAAAATAACACCCCAAATTATCATATGAGCACTATGAATATTGATTTACACTGTGACTTATTGTACTATTTACTTGATCCCAATGCTACCATTGACGATCTGGAGATAGGCTGTTCGCTCCCTTATTTAAAAGAAGGGCAGGTGAAACTGCAGATTATGGCCATATACGCAGGAACTGGTGCAGAAAGTACCAGATACGGATTAAAGCAGAGTCAGTTATTTTCAGAACTGATTAAAAACGATAATTTTTTTCTTTTTAATAAAGACAATTACCAGTCATCTGAACATAAAAATCAGGTGGGGATCCTGGCGGCGATTGAAAATGCATCCGCATTTTGTGATGAAAATGAAAGTCTGGATTCCGGATTTAAAAAGCTGGAAAATATCATACAAAATACACAGCATGTACTTTATCTGGGGATTACCCATCATTCGGAAAATCGTTTTGGTGGCGGAAATCATGCTGAAGTAGGGCTAAAAGAAGATGGAAAAGTGCTGATTGATTATATTTCAGATAAGAAAATGGCTATTGATCTGGCTCATACAAGTGATCAGCTGGCTTATGATATTTTCACTTATATAGATCAGAAAAATTATGCTGTTCCTATTGTAGCCAGTCATTCCAATTACAGAACAGTTTATAAAAACAACAGGAATCTTCCTGATGAACTGGCGCAGGAGGTGATTAAAAGAAATGGTCTGATAGGTCTTAACTTTATCAAAGATTACGTGGATGCTGATCATCCTGAAAAGTTGTATGAGCATATTCAGTACGGATTGGAGCTTGGAGCAGAAAATAATATAGCATACGGAGCAGATTACTTTTACTGGAAAAACCATCCGGATTTATCCCGTCATCCGTTCTTCTTTCCGGAGCATGCCAATGCATCCGTATATCCTGCTGTTAATAAGGAGATTGAGGAGAGGTTTTCGCCGGAGCTGGAAGAGAAAATCAGTCATAAAAATGCATTGCGTTTTATTGAAAGTGTGTTGTAAACCGGCTTAAAGTACCGGTTCCAAAAACAAATAAGAGGTAAAAAGCCAGCCGGATCCGGCTAGCTTTTTCTTTTATATTTTACTTTCTGTTTAATAATTTCAATCACGTCTACATGCCGGACTTTAGACTTTATCCACCCATGAATATCAATATAGAATAATGATCTTCTGTAATATTCATTGTTAGAAAACTCTTCCAGTTTTTTATCAAATGCGGCAAATGCCTTTTGCTGCTGATCCGGAACCTGATTATTCAGATTCTTGAAAAACTGAATACTTTCAAAGTGAAATTCTTCCGGCTTTTTCATTTTTTTGGCAAACTTAAGGGTAGAAGCGATAAATTCATCATAATCTTCATCATTCCCGGATTCATACTTCGCCATGAGTATCAGAATACGCGTATGGAAAAGCAGATCTTCCTGTACATTTCCTTTCGACTCAATCACCCGCATTGAATATTCAATTGACTTTTTAAACATTTTACTGCCAAAAAACATGGCCGCCATTTTAAGATAAAGTATCATAAAATGGTGTTCATCAATTCTTTCTCTAAGCTTTTCCATCTTAAGTTCAATCTCCGGAATAAGCTTCGTACCCGTAAAAAACTCACCTTTTACAAAATGAATATTCATCAGGGTATTGTAATGTGTAAGGAAAATAAGCGACTGAAGATTTTCATTCTGGGCAAAATTTTCAGCAGTAACTCTTTGATTAAAATTGGCGAAATTTTCTTCCAGAATATCTATATTTCCATATAAAAACAGAATTTTCAGCAGGTAAGTATTCCCTTTAATATACCAGACCGGGTGGCTATAGATCATTTCCGGATTCTGATGAAATAAATCTACCCATTGGTAAGCATATTTCAGGGTGTATTTATAATCCTGTAAAAGCTGGTTTTTCCAGACATGGGCCTTGAAAAACCAGAGCTTCTCCGTAAAGTTCAGTTTATCAAGTCTAATATTCTTGATTTGGGAATTGAATATTTCTAAAACCTCTTCTCTGTCTGTATCATTTTTAACATAGCCATGGGTGAGCATTTCACTGTATAATTTCAGAGAAAGATTTGATAATTTATTGGTGTAGCGGTTCTGTCTGCTTATTTCCTGAGATTGTCGGATCAGCTCATCTGCACGTCCTTCGATACTCCTTGTAATAAATTGGGATTCAATGACTTTCTCGAGGTCTATAATTTCGGAAGCAATACTTTTCTCATCCAGTTCCAACGCTGTCTGTTTGGTTTTATCGAGTATTTTTAAAGCCTGCTTATAAAGACCTTTCTGATAAAGAATATTGGCAAAGTCCAGTTGTTCTCTAAGCTGGATTCTGTAATTCTGATGACTGGGGTTCATGCGGAGGCTGACCAGGATCTGTTTGTATAGATGGGCTTTCAGATTAGAAAGCTGTTGCTTCGTTGAAATTTTCTTTTCAATAATAACATTTTCATCATACTCTTTCATCTTATCCATTTCTGAAAATAATAAAAGAAATTTAGCATCTACATTAATTCCGAGACGGTTTACGTACAGTTTAAACTGACGTTTTTCTGAAGTAGTCAATGACTTTACCAGGACAAACAAAAAATCTTTCTGCAATTCTGCCATTGTAAATTTTTATAATTTAAAAGTTTAATAATCAAGCAAATATATCTTGTTTTTCAAATGTTGAGTATTGTAATTTTTAGGGAAACTGAAACAATGAAAATCTTACAAGCCGTAGTTTTGAGTCAAAATTAAGTAAAAAACTTTATTTATGAATTCCGAAAAAATTGAAATTTTTGATACCACACTGAGGGATGGGGAACAGGTTCCGGGATGTAAACTGAATACGGAACAAAAACTGATTATTGCAGAAAGGCTTGATGAGCTAGGGATTGATATCATTGAAGCAGGATTTCCAATTTCCAGTCCGGGAGATTTTGAATCTGTTTCAGAAATTTCAAAACTCGTAAAGAATGCAAAAGTTTGCGGGCTGACGAGAGCCCATAAAAAAGATATAGATACCGCAGCAGAAGCATTGAAGGCTGCCAGAAGACCAAGAATTCATACAGGAATCGGAACTTCTGATTCGCATATTAAATATAAATTCAATTCTACAAGAGAACATATTATTGAACGTGCTGCGGATGCAGTTAAATATGCTAAAACATATGTAGAGGATGTAGAATTTTATGCAGAAGATGCAGGAAGAACAGATAATGAATATTTGGCCAGAGTATGCGAAGCAGTCATCAAAGCAGGAGCTACTGTGCTGAATATCCCTGATACAACAGGATATTGCCTGCCGGAAGAATATGGCCGGAAAATAAAATATCTTAGAGAGAATGTAAAAGGAATTGAAAAAGCGGTTCTGTCATGCCATTGTCATAATGATCTGGGATTGGCTACGGCGAATTCTATTGCAGGGGCTATCAACGGAGCGCGCCAGATAGAATGCACCATAAACGGATTAGGAGAGAGAGCGGGAAATACCGCATTGGAAGAAGTGGTCATGATTTTAAAACAACACAAAGATCTGCACCTTCATACGAATGTGAATTCCAGAATGCTGAATGAAATGAGTATAATGGTTTCTGATCTTATGGGAATGACTGTGCAGCCTAATAAAGCAATCGTAGGAGCAAATGCATTTGCACACAGTTCAGGAATCCATCAGGACGGGGTGATTAAAAACAGAGAAACATATGAAATCATTGATCCGGAGGAAGTAGGAGTCAATGCATCTTCCATTATTCTTACAGCCAGAAGCGGACGCTCAGCTCTTGCTTATAGATTTAAACATATCGGCTATGAAGTGACGAAAAATGAACTCGATTATTTATATCAGGAGTTTTTAAAAATTGCGGATCTTAAAAAAGAGGTTTGTAATGAGGATTTAAGCCAGATGATAGGGACTTACAGCCGAAAGATAGGATAGGTTGATTTACAATCAAGATACAATTAAAAAATGAAGAACGATAGAAAGACACTTTTTGACAAAGTCTGGGATGCTCACGTAGTGGAAAAAATTCCGGACGGTCCACAGATTATATATATTGACAAACATTTGATTCATGAGGTAACAAGCCCTCAGGCTTTTGCAGAACTGGAAGCCAGAAAGCTGGAAGTATTCAGACCTGAACAGATTATAGCAACGGCAGATCATAATGTACCGACTCTTAATCAGGAAAAGCCAATCAGAGACGAACTTTCAAGAAACCAGGTTCATCAGCTGACTGAAAACTGCCGGAAAAATAATATTGAACTATTCGGATTAGGACATCAGTATCAGGGTATCGTTCACATTATTGCTCCTGAACTGGGAATTACCCAGCCCGGAATGAGTATTGTTTGCGGAGACAGCCATACCTCTACCCATGGAGCCTTTGGTGCCATTGCTTTTGGAATAGGAACCAGCCAGGTAGCACAGGTCTTTGCAAGCCAGTGCCTGCTGTTGAATAAACCTAAATCGATGAGAATTACCGTTAATGGAGTCTTGAATGAGAATGTACAACCTAAGGATGTCATTCTGTATATTATTTCAAAAATAGGTACCGACGGCGGAACGGGATATTTCTGTGAATATGCCGGAAATGTATTTGAGGAAATGTCTATGGAGGGAAGAATGACGGTCTGCAATATGAGTATTGAGATGGGAGCGAGGGGCGGAATGATAGCTCCTGACGAGACTACTTTTGAATATGTAAAAGGGAAAACCTTTGCTCCTAAAGGTGAGGGATGGGATGAAAAAGTGGCGTACTGGAAAACCTTACCAACCGATGAAGAGGCTGTTTTTGATAAAGAACTGTTTTTTGATGCCGGAGATATTTACCCTATGATTACCTATGGTACAAATCCCGGAATGGGTATTTCTATCCGTGAAGTTATTCCTGCACCACAAAATGAATCGGAGGAAAAAGCACTGAAATATATGGGGCTGGAAGCAGGTCAGACGCCATCGAATATTAAAGTTAATTATGTCTTTATTGGAAGCTGTACGAATGCCAGAATAGAGGATTTCCGTTCTGCAGCTCAATATATAAAAGGAAAAAGTAAATCTGAAGCAGTAAAAGCATTAATTGTTCCGGGGTCTCAGCAGGTGGTCAAGCAGATTTATGAAGAGGGACTGGACAAAATTTTCAGTGATGCGGGATTCCAGATTCGCCAGCCCGGTTGTTCGGCTTGCCTTGCTATGAATGATGATAAAATTCCTGAAGGTGAATATTGTGTTTCTACTTCAAACAGGAATTTTGAAGGCAGACAGGGACAGGGAGCGAGAACAATTCTGGCAAGCCCTCTTACTGCAGCCAAAGCTGCAATTGAAGGCAGAATTTCAGCTTTTGAAAACGTAAACTAAACAGATTTAAAAGGACATGCAAAAATTAGTTATTATTAAATCCCGTGCAATACCCTTGCCGGCAGAAAATATAGATACCGATCAGATTATTCCGGCCAGATTTCTTAAAAGTATAGACCGCAATGGTTTTGGTGAAAACTTGTTCAGAGACTGGCGGTATAATATCCACTCAGGAGAGCCTAACTCCGGTTTTGTACTGAATAATCCGAGATTCGAAGGAGAAATTTTAGTAGCAGGAAACAATTTCGGTTGTGGAAGCAGCCGTGAACATGCAGCATGGGCGTTGACAGATTACGGTTTTAAAGTCATCATTTCCAGTTATTTCGCTGATATTTTTAAAGGAAACGCCTTAAATAACGGTCTTCTGCCTGTTAAGGTTTCAGAAGAATTCTTACAGGAAATTTTAGAAGGAATCCACGAAAACCCCAATAATGAAATTGCTATTGATGTAGAATTACAATCCATTAGTTTTAAAGATACCACTGAAACTTTTGAGCTTGATTCTTATAAAAAAATATGCCTTTTGAACGGCTATGACGATATTGATTTTTTAATCAGTAAAAAGCAGGCGATTCAAGAGTTTGAATTAAAAACACAAAAAACAAATGAGCGACAATTATTTTAAAATTGCAGTCCTTCCGGGAGACGGAATCGGACCAGAGATCATCAGTGAGAGTATTAAAATACTGGATGTTATTGCTGAAGCCTTTCAGTATCAGTTTCAATTCGAATATGGACTGATAGGTGCAGAAGCCATCTTTAAAACCGGAGAACCATTACCTGAAGAGACTTTGAAAATCTGTAAAAACTCTGATGCCGTTCTTTTTGGAGCTATCGGAGATCCTGCATTTGATAATAATCCCGAAGCCAAAGTAAGACCTGAACAGGGACTTCTAAAGCTTCGTAAAGAATTGGGGCTGTTTGCCAATATCAGACCTTTGAAAACATATTCTTCTTTAATTGAGAAGAGCCCGCTTAAAAGGGAAATTATAGAAGGAGCGGATATTCAGATCTTCAGAGAACTGGTAAGCGGAATTTATTTCGGTGAGAAATTTACGGATCCTGATGGCGAATATGCATATGATATATGCAAATACAGCAGAGAAGATATTCTTCCGATTGCCCATATGGCATTTCAGGAAGCTCAGAAAAGAAGTAAGAAACTGACTCTTATTGATAAAGCCAACGTATTGGATACGTCAAGACTATGGAGAAAAATATGCCAGGAAATCACTTCTGAATATCCTGATGTACAGCTTGATTTCATGTTTGTAGATAATGCCGCTATGCAGTTGATTCTTAATCCGAAACAGTTTGATGTTATTGTCACTGAAAATATGTTCGGAGATATTATTTCTGATGAAGCCAGTGTAATCGGAGGGTCAATCGGACTGCTGCCGTCTGCTTCTATAGGAGAAAAAAATGCATTGTTTGAGCCAATTCATGGTTCTTATCCACAGGCAAAAGGAAAGGGGATAGCCAATCCTATTGCGTCTATTCTTAGTGTCGCGATGATGCTTGATCATCTTAATCTGAAGCCTGCAGCGGAAAAGCTGAGACAATCTGTGGAGCATGCTATTGAAAATAAATATGTTACTATTGATCTTAATACCGAGCAATATTATTCTACGGGTGAAGTAGGAAGTTTTATTGCAGATCATATCAGGTATTCCGAAAAGTCTTATTACAATTTTGAAAATGTGAAAATCGGTAAATCAACCATTGTTTAGAATATTTAATCGTCCACTTAAATAGATAGTTAGAAGAAAAGTTCTGCCTCATATGAGACAGAACTTTTCAATTTTTTATGCCTTATGGGCTAATTTTACTTTTTTGTATTATCTGTTTTTCCAGATTTGTTCTTAGAGGCACGCTGAATGTCTTCCTTATCTATATCAGGCGGGTTGGTTTTTCCTGATGAAGCGGGGATATTCTGAAAATCCTCGTTCTGTTTTTTGGTTTCTGCAGCATTGGCAGATTCCTTTTTCTTGCTGTTTTTTTCTGAATCCATAACTTTAAATTTTTTAATGTCAAGAATATTGAGATAGTATTCAAAGTTTTTGCCAAAAAAATAAAACAGTCAGCTAACCGCCGTTTTTTCCGGATTTATTCGTTGATGATCCGGGAAGATCTTCTTTATCATTCTTTTTAGGTAAAGAATTATTTTCCGGATCCTGAATGTTTAATTCTTCGCCGGAAGTTTTCTTATTGTCCTTTGTGTCCATAGTTTAGGTATTAGTATTTAGAGACCTAATATACCAATTTTTCCCGTTTTATCTTCTATGGTATAGTTTAAAGCTTTTGCCAGAACAAAAATATGGTCAAGATTTTCCATTAGCTGTTTACGGCCTTCTGTTCTCAACTGATTCTGATCAACAGATTTAATCGCAGTTTCTTTAGCTTTTTCCGTTACACCCTTAATGTCTTTTTCTGTGATTCTATTGAAAAAAGAATCGTCAAGAGACTGAATTTCAACGCTGGGAGTAATTCTTATGTCCGCATCAGGAAGTTCCGTAATCACCAGCTTCTTATTGATGGAATCTACCTCAATCTTCATTTTATTCAGATCATAAGAAACCTGGGCATTCGTTTTTGTATAAGTGATAATACTGTTGTTAGACACTTCTTTCCCAAATACTTCATACCCCATTTTGGTTTTCTGCATACTGGAAGTATTCTGCTCAATGACGACCATTTTATTCATTTTAGAAATCTGATTGGTCAGGATATAATAATCCGTCTTTTCAGTTTTACTTCCAAGATTAAAACAGGATTTAACGCCGAAAAACAAAAGCACCATCACACCGGCGCCGGCTACAAACGATAAAATTGTTCTATTATTTTTCAAAATCTATTTAAAAATTTCTTTTATTACAGAAGAATCATTTTTTTTCAAAATCTCAACTAAATCTCTTTCAATATATCCTGTTGTAGGCATTTCCACAATTCTTCCCACCTCTTTTCCGTATCTCTTAAGAATAATGGTAGGAACCTTTTGTATATTGTAAAGACCTTCATCTCCGGTAGGAGATTCCTTTTTACGATTGACTGCTATAATAGTCAGTTTAGACTCCGGATAGCCTGTTTCTTCCAGGATTTTCATCAGTCTTGGGAAATCTCTGTGGCTGTCTTCGCACCATGTTCCCATAAACACAATAATATCGTATGAACCCAGTCTTTCCTTTTTCAGTTCACTGACTGCTTTCTGATCCAGAGCGTACTCATCATGTTCTTTTACATACCAGTCTGCATAAGGCGCTTTTAAGAACTGTTCTTTTAGCTGATGGCCTAAAAGCATTTTACCATCTTTTTGCGTATCAACTTCACGGTTTACCACTACTTTCTGAGCACTAAACTGCTGAACCGCAAAAAAAAGACTTGAAAAGGCAACAATATTTGTAATAAATTTTTTCATATTTTATTCCTCAATAATGGATTTTAAATCAGCAGGGGAGTAGTATTTGTTTTTTAATACTTTATGATCCGCCTGTCTGTAAACATTGAATTTTTCTCCGGACTTTTCGTAAAAAGATTCTACGTCCTTTTCTTTATAAAATTCAACAGTTTCTTTAGCCTGTTCTTCGTTGTCACAAGCTTTAGACATATTAGAACGCTGAACTTCGTTGAATAGCTCTACAAATTTGTTGCCAAGCCCGAATTCAAGCACTGCACCGCTTAATACATACTGAAGATCACAAAGAGCATCAGCAATTTCTATAATATTATTATCTGCAATCGCTTGTTTAAGTTCATTTAATTCTTCCTGTAGAAGTTCTACTCTAAGATTACATCTTTCAGGAGAAGGAATTTGTGGGGTATCTAAAATAGGGGCTTTGAAAGTAGTATGGAATTCTGCTACTTGGTTCAGACTATCAATTTTATCCATGAAATTTTTTATTTATGACAAAGATAGAAAACGATTTGCAAAATGCAGAATGTAGAGTGTAAAATGTAGCAACAGATAGGAGAAAAGAGCGCTGCCAGACTATTTTTTGTACAGAATAGCAAAAGATCCACAACCTTAAAGTTATGGATCTTATAGTATGTTGAGCAGCTATGTATTCAAAAATCATTTTGATTCCTCATATTTCCATATTCCGGAAATGTTCAGTACTGTTAAGCCGGGCTGTTTTTCTCCATAACCAAATATACAAAGGTATTTTGAATAGCAGGTTTTACAGCTGGTTCCGAAATATAACGTTGGCAGCTGATTAACCGTTAATGCCCCCAAATGTTGCATTCCGGGAGAAGTTTCTGTAAGCATAGCGTTTTTTAATAATTCATTCTTAGACAATACCTGCTCATCCTGATAGAGCTGAAGAATAGGAAATCCCGACTGATAAGGAATTATTTCAATAGTGTTTTGGTGGCTGCAATCGCAACAGATGAACTTAGTGACTGCAGAGGGAATGATTTCGTCATTCATGAAAGTACTCTTTTCAACAAGAACTTTTTTATTAATGTTTATTTTTTTTGATATTGAATACATCTGAGTTTATTTATTACTGAATAACCGTACCTACTAAGTTATTATATTTTCCGCTTGGGCTCTTTTTAATGGTTACTTTAATATATCCCTCTTCTGCGAGCTTATTCCATGTTTTTGGATACCCGGTTGTCACGTCAACCGGAATTTTCCACATGGTCTGTTTACCATTACCGGCCTGATTAAACCAAGGAATAATGTCTGCTGTTTGAGATTTGAAAGATAGTAAATTATTCAAGACATCAATCTCATAATAAAAATCATATTTATTTTCAGGCTGGTTTAATGCTCTCTGCGTAAAGGTATACGTATATCCGTTGATAATAGGGCTCGTAAAATTTCCCCCTAAAGTAGGAATTCCGGTTCCGTCGTAGTTTCCAACGGCTCCGCTGTATCTGTCAAATTTTTGTCCGGCAAGAATCGGAACATCATCTACGATATTATATCCACCGTTTGCAGGAGGCCATCCGCCGTTGAGTTTATTGGCATTAAAAAGCGCTTCCAATTCACTCCATCTGCCCAGCTTATAGAGGTCGAAGGCTTGGGTTCTGATGGTAGAACTGACAGTTCCTGCGGGATCATAAGTTAACGCAAATTCGTCGGCATTTTTGTAGAAAACAATTTTTACCGGGTTTTCAGTTTCGTATTCTCTGTCTGAGCTACATGCCATTGAAAAAAAGGTAATGGCAAATAATGAGATGTACTTAAATAAATGTTTCATATAAAAAATTTTAATTATGTAGGATTTATTAAGTATTATCAGGAGTAAATGGCCGTAGTTTTTCTTTGAAAAGATTTTGTTTCCGCGGGGGCATTTTAGATAAATAATAGAAGATGTCTGTAATGTAAAAGTGGCTTCCGGTAAAGAAACAACAGGTGCCATTAGTCAGGCTCCTTCAATACCAATGGGTAAACAGTACAATACAAATAATAGTATTGTGGTAAATTTAAATTAAAAAAATTAAATATTGAATTTATTTTCTTAAATAAAACAATATTAATATAAATAATACATTAATAATCTGTTTTTCAGTATTATTTTATATCGGAAAAGATTGCAGAAATGAAGAATGAACATGTGCAGCAAAAAAAGGCTGCTCAATAAGAGCAGCCTTCACATCGTTTAATTTAAAAAGGTTTTAATTTTTAATGAATCTCTTGCTTGATTCTCCAACCTGAAGCATATAAGCGCCTTTGATAAGACCGCTTACATTGACAGAGCCTCTTTGAAGTTTTCCTGAGTCAATGAGTTTTCCACCCATATCGAAGATTTTATAGTCTTCAGATGTCGTATTTGAAATATATAGGATATCTTTTACAGGGTTAGGATAAAGTTTGATGTCCGTAATCAGCTCTTTTGTATTGGATAATTCTCCTTTTCCTGATGACATGATATTCACGGTATAGTCTTCAACCTGTCCGTAAGTGTAAGCTTCACAAGAAGAAGTAGGGATAGAACTGTATTTCATCATTACTCTCATTCTTGTTGATCCGAGTGTTGCGGTAGCAGGAATAGTAACAGATCCTGTAACCGGAGTCGTTGTAGATCCGGCTTTTGACCATACCAGTTCACCGCTGTCTGCGAAGCTTCCGTTTCCGTTATAATCAATATAAACAGCATATGCTTCACTGTAAACAGTGGATGTCCAAACCGGAGTGATAGAAATCGTGTAAGCATTTCCTCTGGTAACATTGGTGGAAATAGAAGTGAAGTCTTCATATCCTGCGGTTCCTGTTGATGTATTGTTAATCGTTCCGAATTTTACATTTCCGATTCTTTCATCAGCAGTATTAGAAGCGGATGAAGAGCAATACGTAACAGTACTCCCTGCAAGAGTTGTAACGTTTACGGTATTGCTTGACACTGAAGCGTTTCCGGCTGCATCTTTTGCTTTAACGGAGAATGTATAGTTCGTTGATGGTGTTAATCCTGTTACGGTATAAGTGGTAGATGCGGTATTTCCAATTAATGAAGTTCCCTGATATACATCATAACCTGTAACGCCTACATTATCTGTAGCTCCGGACCATGAAAGATTGGTTGTGGTGGCAGTAGTGCCTGAAGCAGCAAGGGTAGGAGCTGTAGGAGCGGTGGTGTCAGGTGTTCCTGAACCTGCATTTACGGTAATATTAGCTTTGTTTACATTAAAGAAAACATGATTGCTACCTTTTACCATGATTCTTCCGGTGCTTGTAGAAGTATTAGGGATTGTTACAGCCTGTGAGCCGTCATTTGGAGTTCCTGCCAGCAGGGTAGTCCAGGTATTTCCGCTATCTGTTGACCAGAGAATATCTACATTGGCTGCATTTACCCCATTGGCTGTAGTTCCCGCTACGTCCCAGGTGATTGTCTGAGCGCTTCCTCCGCTATAGGTTGTTGCTGTACTTTGTGAAGTCACGTTAAACGGACCTGCTGTTCCGTTCACGGTAATAACAGCATCGGCGGAATTGTTTCCTGATCCTCCGGCTCTGTTATCGCGGACTGTGAATCTGAAGTTTAATGTTCTGGCTACTGAAGAAAGAGCTTCAACATTAATTGCTGTACCTGCTGTTGTTGTTGATCCGGCCAAAACAGAAGACATTCTTGGGAAGTATCTTATTGGCGAAGTTGTTGGAGTCCACGATCTGAAATTAGGTCCTGAAGCTTTTGTCGCGCTGGCTGCAGAGCTTGCTCCTGTCTGGGAAGATGAAGCATTGTCCATCTGTTCCCAGATATAAGTTAAAGAATCTCCATCCGCATCTGTTCCGCTTCCTGTCAATACAAACGGGGTCCCTTTCGGAATGGTATAATTTGATCCCGCATTAGCTGTTGGAATAGAATTTCCGGTGCTGGTGTTTACAGAACAGGTTTTTGCTTTGATATTATTAGTGATCTGTTCAATGCTTTTTGCATGGAAAAATGCGTCGGAATGAGGCTGAACATCCTGACTGGTGATTCCGGCATATCCCATAATAGTAGATCCTGAACCGGGTTCAACATTTGCGCCTGTTCCTTCGTTACTCATAGAGAAAGTGTGATTTCCACCAAACTGATGTCCCATTTCGTGAGCTACATAGTCGATGTCGAAATTATCTCCTGAAGGAATGGCATCTGCCGGAGAGGTATAGCCGCTTCCTTTGGAGCCGTTCGTACAGATACAGCCAATACAGCCGGCATTTCCACCGCCACCGGTTGCACCGAATAGGTGGCCGATATCGTAATTGGCATCTCCGATAACGGAAGTTAAAGTACTTTGAAGCTGGGAATTCCAGTTGCTCATACTTGAAGCAGGAGAGTAAGGATCTGTGGAGGCATTGGTGTAAACTACAGCGTCATTGTTGGCAATCAGTACCATTCTTGCTGCAAAATCTTTTTCAAAAACTCCGTTTACACGAGTCATTGTGTTGTTCATTGCTGCCAGAGCCTGAGCTTTTGTACCTCCGAAATACGTTGTATATTCTCCGGTACAGGACAATGCCAGTCTGAATGTTCTTAATTTGGCGTCATCAGCGTTCGGTCTTGCGGCAAGACCTGCATTTGTGGCTCCTTTTTTTGCAACATCAATTACTGTACATTCGAATTTGTTGAGATTGTCTTTCTTGTCTGATTTTTTGTAAACAACATAAGTAGACAGGTCTTTAGAATAAGGCTCGATGAATACGGCGGATTTGTCACCATATATCTCCATAGAGGAAAGACCTAGTGATGAAATGCTGAAATATACTGTTGAGCGGGAGTCGCCAAGTCCTTCTCCGACGTAGGACTTGATGTCCGGATATTTCGCTGCCAGTTCAGGAGCAAAATTGGAATTCTCTCTCACCTTAAAATTTTCCATTTTTCCTTCAGAATTAGGAAAAGAAATGATGAGTTCTGATTTTTCGCCAGCAGCGACTCTTTTGGGAGCTCTTGCAAGAACACTTTTTAATCCGTTGATATCCAGGTTGTATACCTTAGGATTGTTAATGTTAATCTTGTTTTCAAAGATTTCTGATGAATTTCTTTTAGAGTTCTCAGACCAAAGACGATCTGTCTGAGCGAAAGAAATACCCGAGATTAAGAGCATTCCAATCAGTGTTAATTGTTTTTTCATATTAATATATATGTTTGATTGTGGAATATCAAAGCTAACAAAAAATATATTACGAAAAACAAAAATTTTTAAGAATATTTTAGACTATTTGTTTAAAATATTATGCAATACATTGAATATGTTTGAAACTATTAGTATTAAAAAGAAAAATGACATACATGAAGGCGTATGTCATTTCCAATTTATAAAATAAATTAATTTCTAGTTACATTTTATCATCCGCAGTAGGGCCATAAAGTCCGGGAACCTTATTTCCTGTTGATCTTAAATAAACAACAAGCTCACCTCTGTGATGGTACAAATGATTACACAAAAATCCTCTGACTACCTGAATTTTCGGAGAGGGAGGAAAAAGAACATTTCCATTCATTTCCATTTTCCATTCATTGAAATAACGGCTTTCATCAGACTCTTCCAGCACTTTTTGTGCTTTGGCTGCATTTTCTTCAAATTTTGCGAGAATATTTTCGGCTTTTGAAATATCCCCTTTATCATACTCATACTTGCCCATATCAAAAATATCCTGATTGAAAGTGGGTTCGTACCAGTTGTAAACTTCTGCAATATGAGAGGCTAGCTGGCCTGTTGTCCAGTTTTTTTCGGACGGTTTCCAGTCTAAGGCGCTGTCAGGAATTGCTTGTAGAATTTTCCGTGTGTTTTCTGCTTCATGCAGAAATTCACCTAAAAGTGCCTGTTTAATCATTTGTATGTAAGGTTAAAGTTATTTTGTAATATCTCTTCCGATTACCAGTCTCTGGATTTCAGAAGTACCTTCACCAATAGTACAAAGTTTAGAATCTCTATAATATTTTTCAGCAGGGAAGTCTTTTGTATATCCATATCCTCCGAAAATCTGAACTGCATTATTAGCAATTCTTACACAGGCTTCAGAAGCATATAATTTAGCCATTGCTCCTTCTTTTGTCATTTTTTGCTTAGCATTTTTCAAAGTAGAAGCTTTTTGGATCAAAAGTTCAGCAGCATCAATTTCTGTAGCCATATCAGCAAGCATGAAGTTGATTGCCTGGAATTCTGCAATTGCTTTTCCAAACTGATGTCTTTCTTTAGCATATTTTAGAGCAGCTTTATAAGCGCCTCTTGCAGTACCTAAACTTAATGCGGCAATTGAAATTCTACCTCCATCCAATACTTTCATGGCTTGTTTGAAACCTTCTCCAACTTCTCCTAATCGGTGAGAATCTGGTACACGCACATTGTCAAAAATCAATTCTGCCGTTTCTGAAGCACGCATTCCTAATTTATTTTCTTTTTTTCCTGAAGTGAAACCGGGCATTCCTTTTTCTAAAACAAAAGCCGTAGAGTTGTTTTTGGCTCCTTTTTCACCAGTTCTTGTCATTACAACAGCGATATCTCCGGAAATAGCATGGGTAATAAAGTTCTTAGCTCCGTTGATGATCCACTCATCACCATCTTTTACAGCAGTGGTGGACATGCCTCCTGAATCGGACCCTGTATTATGTTCTGTTAATCCCCACGCTCCGATTACTTTTCCGGAAGCTAGCTGAGGAAGCCATTTATGTCTCTGTTCTTCATTTCCAAATTCATAAATATGGTTGGTACAAAGAGAGTTGTGTGCTGCTACAGAAAGACCAATAGAAGGATCTACCTGAGAGATTTCGTCCAGAATGGCAACATATTCATGATATCCTAAGCCGGAACCGCCGTATTGTTCAGGAACGACAATTCCCATAAATCCCATCTCACCTAGCTGGTGGAAAAGATCTTTTGGAAAAGTCTGGCTTTCATCCCACTCCATAATATTCGGTCGGATATTCTTTTCTGCAAATTCTCTAGCTGTCTCCGCTATCATTTTGATGTTGTCAATAGTCTCTGTATTCATATAGATAATAGTTAGTTCCCAAAGATAATTAAATTGACGGAAAGCCAAAAAAATTATTTTAGCCATAGTGTTTTGGCGGCAACTGTATTAGATTTCAATTTTTTATATTATTAAAATTAACGTTTTCGTAATAAAATATTCTAAATATTAAGTGTTTTATTTTACTATTTTAGTCGCCCAATTTTTAAGGTATGAAAAAAATTCTACTTCCTATTATTTTGATATCCTCTTATATTTCTGCTCAGGCTCCTGCCGGATATTATAGCGGAACTGCAGGATTGACAGGTTATGCACTGAAATCGAAACTCCATGATATTATTGCTGAAAAAAATATCAACTGGAATTATAGTGACCTTCAGAATCTTTATAACCAGACCGATCTTGATGTTTACTATGATCATGATGCTTCTAATACGACGCTTCTGCTGGATATTTATTCTGAAATTCCTACTGGGCCGGATGCATATGAATACGACAGCACTCAGATGATCGGAAGTGCATCAGCGGAAGGGGACGGCTGGAACAGAGAGCATATGATGCCGCAAAGTACTTTTTACAGCAACTATCCGATGTATTCTGATTTGTTTTATGTCATTCCTACGGATGCAAAAATTAATCAGCTGAGAAGTAATTATCCTTATGGTATTTCCACTACCACCGCGTCCAATGTGTATTATACCTTTACCAATACCTCCAAGATTGGCAAAAGTGCTATTCCGGGATGGGTGTACACAGGAAGGGTGTATGAACCTATAAATGAGTTTAAAGGGGATGTGGCCAGGAGTTTACTCTATTTTGCTGTCAGATATGAAGGGAAATTAGGAACATTCAATTTTAATAATAGTGCAAATCCCGCATCGGATACTAATCCTCTGGATGGTACTGAAGAGAGGGCATTTGAACCGGCTTATATTGCGATGCTTCTACAGTGGCATCAGCAGGACCCTGTTTCTCAACGTGAGATTGACAGGAACAATACGGTATATGGTATCCAGAAAAACAGAAACCCGTTTATTGATAATCCTTCATGGGTGAATGCCATCTGGGGGCAGGCTCCGGATGCTATAGCTCCTCAGGCGCCTTCAAACCTTATGTCTGTTCAGAATAGTGCTTATTTTACTACTTTAAGCTGGACTCCCGGATCTGATACAGATGTTATCGGCTATCAGATTTATCAGAACGGAACCTTGGTGGGGACAACAAAAAATACTTCCATAAGTATTGATCATCTTACGCCTTCAACTTCTTACAATTTTACAGTAAAGGCTTATGATAACGGATATTTATATTCGCCGGAGAGCAATACTGTTGCCGTAACAACGCTGGCTTCTGATGTATATGCTAAAGATCTGTATGTTTCAAAATATTTAAAGGGGTCATCTAATAATAAAGGAATTGAAGTAACGAATAAAACCGGCCATCCGGTCAAGCTGAGTGATTACAGGCTCTCTATACAATATCCGGGTAGTGGGGGTACTTATTATTTCCCGGCTCCTTATGAGTTGGATGGAATTGTACAGAATAATGAGTCATTTGTCATTTTAAATCCAGCGGCCAGTTTCTCATGTTACACCAATGATCAGGCGAAATTTGTAACAGCGGCTCCGCAAATGACATTTACAGGGAGTCAGTATCTGGAACTGAGATACAAAAACAGTACAGTGGATGCTATTGGTGTAAGAAACCAAAGTAATACTTCTGCTTTAGGAAATGTTTCATTGTACAGAAAACCTGCGGTAAATCAGCCGGCCAGCACATTCAATATCAGCGAGTGGGATTCTTACCCTGCCAATTATTGTCAAAATTTAGGCGGGACTTTGTCAACGGGTGAACTGATTACCTCGTCTAAAGAATTTAAAATTTATCCGAATCCGGTTAATGACAATCTGTATGTAAACGGAGCAACAGAGAAAATAGGGACGGTGCAGATTATTGACTTTTCAGGAAGAGTGATCTATACTGAAAAGGATCCGTTCAGAAATAAGAAAAGTATTTCCGTACAGAGCCTTCCGGCCGGATCTTACTTCTTAAAGCTTGATGGGAAAGTACATCAGTTTATTAAAAAATAGAAAGAAAAAAATAATATTGATATCGACTAAGCGAGGCAGGTTTTTAAAATCTGTCTCGTTTATTTATGATAAGAGATCCCGGAGGATCATCATGGCTGTGTTGTTTGTCTCTACTCTGATTTTTTCTTAGCCCCGATAGGAGCGGTTACCCCGCAGTAAGCCCGGATTTCGGGATGGAGACGAGGAGTATGAGCGGATAGCGGGAAACAGCTTCTGATGATAAAAAAAAAGAAAAGTGGAGTGAAAGCAGGTCAGGAAAATTGGTATTTATTTCCTGATCAAAGCCTTAAAAACCTCATATTTAGGACATCATCGATATAAGCAGATTGACTAATAATCATTATCTATAAGGGTTTCTGCTTATATTTTTTATTTATAAGTAATTATGCTTATATTTGCAGGATGATAGCGGTCATTACCGGTGATATTATAAATTCACAGCATGCGGACACGGAAGTCTGGATTACCAGGCTTAAAAATCTTCTCGATAACTGGGGGATCAGTCCTCAGACATGGGAAATCTACAGAGGAGACGAATTTCAATTCAAGTGTAGAATTGATGATGTTTTCTGGCATTTTATAGCTATCAAATCTCTTATTAAAAGTCAGGAAAATTTAGATGTAAGAATGGCTATTGGAATTGGTGAGGAAAGTTTTTCTTCTGAAAAAATCACGGAATCCAATGGTACGGCTTATGTATATTCCGGAAGATTACTTAATGATCTGAAAAATGACGGCCATACTGTGGCGATAAAAACTTCCAACGATTCTGTTGACAGAGATCTTAATATCCTTTTAAAATGGTCTTCAAAAGATTTTGATAACTGGACCATGGCTACCTCGGAAATCATTCATGAAATGATTATGAATCAGGATATCACTCAGGAAGATCTTGCCAGGAAATTTGCTATTTCACAGTCTTCGGTAAGCCAGAGACTGAAACGAGCCAACTATGAGCTCATCGTGGAAACCAACCAATATTTTAGAAAGAAAATCTCAGAACTATAGCATGATCTTTATCAAACTCATATTGGCACATCTACTCGGAGATTTTGTTCTTCAGCCAGACTCTTGGGTTGCAGATAAGGAAAACCATAAACTGAAAAGTAAGTTTTTATACTTTCATATTCTGATTCACACGGTATTAAGCTTTGTTTTCCTTTGGGATGCAGCGCTTTGGTGGGTGGCGGCTTTAGTGGGTGTTTCTCATTATATGATTGATGCCGCTAAACTTCGTTTTCAGAATGTTAAAACAAAGAAAAGATGGTTTTTTATTGATCAGCTATTACATGTTTTGGTCATTCTGGGGATTTCTTTTTATTTCGGAGAATTTAATTTCAGTTTTTTAAAAAATCAGGAGTTTCTAAAGATTATAATGGCAGCATTGCTCCTTACGACTCCTGCCTCTATTTTTATCAAGATCTTATTGTCATCATGGACCCCTGCTCCTGATGGCCCAAACAATATCCAAACCGAATCTTTAACGAGTGCGGGAAAATATATCGGAATTTTAGAACGCCTGCTGGTTTTCACTTTTATTATGGTGAATCATTGGGAAGGCGTAGGTTTCATGGTAGCTGCCAAATCTGTTTTCAGATTCAGCGACCTTGCACAGGCAAAACAGAGAAAACTTACAGAATATGTATTAATTGGTACACTGCTGAGTTTTGGACTGGCTGTCTTAACAGGAATAATAATAAAGTAAATCAATAAATCTAACTACAATTTAGAAAGTAAAAATTATGAGTCAAAAGAAAGAAATGTTGTACGAGGGTAAAGCGAAACAAGTATTTGCAACCGATAATCCTGATGAAGTGGTAGTACGTTTCAAAGACGATGCTACAGCATTTAATGCTCAAAAGAAAGGTCAGGTTGACCTGAAAGGAGAGATGAACAACGCCATCACTACTCTTATCTTTGAATATTTGAATGAAAAAGGAATCAAAACTCATTTCATTAAACAACTGGATGAAAGAGAACAGTTGGTAAGAAAAGTATCTATCATTCCTTTGGAAATGGTGGTAAGAAACTATTCTGCGGGAAGTATGGCACAAAGACTGGGTGTGGAAGAAGGAATCAAGTCTCCGGTAACTATTTTTGATATCTGCTACAAAAAAGACGAATTGGGAGATCCGCTTATCAACGATCACCATGCCGTTTTCTTAGGAGCAGCTACTTACGAAGAGCTTGACGAAATGTACGAACTGACTTCAGATATCAACGAAATCCTTATCGATCTGTTTGACAAAATCAACATTATCCTGGTAGATTTCAAAATTGAATTAGGTAAAACTTCAGATGGTGAGATTATCTTAGCTGACGAAATTTCTCCTGATACATGCAGACTTTGGGATAAAGATACCATGAAGAAATTAGACAAAGACAGATTCAGAAGAGACTTAGGAGAAGTAACTGAGGCTTATGTTGAAATCTATAACCGTCTTAAAAACTTACTTGGAAAATAAGATTCAGATGCTGGATATCAGATTTTTTTAGATATTAGCACTGAAAAATACTTTGTTAGTTTAAAACAAAAATTAAAATTTGAAGTTGGTTTTTAGTCTGAAATCTGAAATCTGACTTCTAAGATCTACAATTAGAAAAAATGAAAAGTTTAGACATTCATAAAAGTGAATATTTAAAACAGTTTAAAGACCAGCCTTACGGAAGAAATCTTTTCAGAACTCAGGAAGAGGAAAGACTGGATGCTCCTAATGAAGAGTGTGGGATTTTCGGACTGTATTCGGATAATGATCTGGATACGTTTTCTCTTTCACAGTTTGGCCTTTTTGCATTACAGCACAGAGGACAGGAGGCTTGTGGTATTTCCGTTTTAAAAGAAGGGAGAATTACCAATATGAAAGATGAAGGATTGGTTTTGGACGTTTATAAAGATATTCAGGAACCTGAAACTTTTATGGGAAATTCTGCAATCGGACATACCCGTTATACGACTGCAGGAGACAAGAAGAAATATAATTTTCAGCCATTTTTCGCGAAAAACGAATATGACCAGATTATACTTTCTATAGCACACAACGGTAACCTTACCAATGCGAAAGAGCTAAAAGCTGAATTAGAAGCTGAAGGTGTGGTTTTCAGAGCAACTTCCGATTCGGAAGTTATTTTAAGACTGATTCAGAAAAACCTTGATTTGGGACTTCGAGGAGCAATTAAAGCTACAATGGAGAAGATTGAGGGAGCATATTCTGTTGTGGGAATGACAAGAAACAAATTCTTTGCCTTCAGAGATTTCAACGGAATCCGTCCTTTGGTTTTGGGAGCTATTGATGAGAGATCATATGTAGTGGCTTCCGAGTCTGTGGCCTTGGACGCTGTAGGTGCTCAGTATGTACGTGATATTCTTCCCGGAGAGATCATCTATACCAATGAAAACGAACCCGGAAAACTTCATTCTTATATGATGGATGAAGCAAAAGGTAAGCAGAGAATCTGCTCTTTCGAATATATCTATTTCGCAAGACCCGACTCTACGTTAGAAAATATTAATGTATATGAAATCAGGGAAAAATCAGGTGAGAAAATCTGGGAACAGGCACCGGTAGAAGCTGATTTGGTAATTGGGGTTCCGGATTCCGGAGTTCCGGCTGCTATTGGATTCTCGAAAGCTTCCGGAATACCTTTCCGTCCTGTACTGATCAAAAACAGATATATAGGAAGGAGTTTCATTGTTCCTACCCAGGAAATGAGAGAAAGAGTCGTTAATCTGAAACTAAACCCTATTATTTCTGAAATGAAAGATAAGAGGGTAGTGATTATTGATGATTCTATTGTTCGTGGAACTACATCAAAGAGACTGGTTAAAATCTTAAAAGATGCAGGAGTGAAGGAAATCCACTTCAGAAGTGTTTCTCCACCTATTATTGCTCCTTGTTATCTGGGAATCGATACTCCTTCAAAAGATGATCTGATCTCAGCCAATATGTCTACAGAAGAACTTAAAAATTATTTAGGTGTTGATTCTTTAGAATTTTTAAGTATTGACAACCTGAAAGAGATTTTAGGGTCTTCCAATCACTGTTTCGGATGTTTCACAGAAGAATATCCGGTAGGAAAAGGAGAGGAGGTAGAATTATTCAATTAATTTATTCATTATAAAAATAAAGGCCGGATCGTACGCGATCCGGCTTTTTCTTTTGGATTAAATGTAGCAAAAGCTTAACATTCCTTTATTATACAGTATATATGTAAATTCTACTTTTGTGAAGTTAAAATTTCAGTGTATGAAAAAAGGATGTATTACAGGACTTTTTATAGTATTGGCTCAGTGTTTTTCTGCTCAGTCTTTCGATAAACAGGCTCACCGGGGCGGAAAATCCCTTTATCCTGAAAATACGATCCCCGCAATGAAGAATGCTCTGAAAATGAACATCACCACATTGGAAATGGATTTAGCCATTACCAAAGATAAAAAGGTAATTCTTTCTCATGACGCATTTCTGTCTCCTGAACTGGTAACAAAAGCCGACGGAACACCTATTCCGAAAGACTCCGGATTTTATTATAAGATTTATGAGATGCCTTACGCAAAGATTCAGACATTTGACGTAGGATTAAAGAAGCTTGATCATTATCCTGATCAAAAGAAACTAAAGGTTCAGAAACCTCTTTTTTCAGCCGTAATAGACGCCTGTGAAAGCTATTCACGTGAATTGAAAAGACCACTGCCATTCTATAACATAGAAACCAAAACCCGTCCTTTCTCTGATCATGTCTTCCATCCGGAACCTGAAGAATTTGTAGCCCTGATGATGAAAATTATTCTGGAAAAAGGAATTCAGGATCGTGTGATTATCCAGTCTTTTGATCCCAGAACGCTGGAAATCATTCATAAGAAATATCCTAAAATAATGACTGCACTGCTGGTGGAAAAAGTAGATGATAAAAAACGGACACAGCAGCAGGCTTATTTTAAAAATATTCCTGCAGAAAAATTTAAACTGTATCCAAACCACCTTACGGGAGTGAAAGGAGATATGAAATTTTTAAGTTTTACTCCTACCATATACAGCCCGGATCAGAGCCTGGTTACTCCCGAACTCGTACAGGAATGCCATAGATTGGGAATGAAAGTTATCCCATGGACTGTAAACACTAAAGAAAGGTTGCAGGACCTGAAAACAATGGGAATAGACGGAGTCATCAGTGATGATCCGAGAATATTTGAATAAGACTTTATTTTTTACTTTACTATATACAGAAATGGCCGGAAGAATCTCTTTCGGCCATTCTATAATGCATTGCTGCATTGAAGTTAAAAAATTGATCTAATTATTAAAAACTGATTGTATTAAAACTTATAGTTTAATCCTAATTGGAAAACTCTGTTGTTATTGGCTGCTGCAGGAGTATTTTTATCAATCTTCGTCAGACTGTTTACATATCTTGCATTGATCCCGATATTATTGGTGATATCATACCCAAGACCAAGACCTAAACCGAAGTTGAATTTATTGATCTGGTCTTTATCAAGGTCCTCAGAGTGAGATTGAGTGGTGGTAGTTGTAACTCCACCTGTCGTTGTAGTTCTGGTGATATCTCCTTTGTTTTTTCCATTAATGAAATAGCTGAATTCAGGTCCTGCTTCAATATAAAACTTATCAAGAGGTCTCATCTGAACCATTAAAGGAACTGAAATATAATTCATCGTTACTTTATCCTGAACTTTTACATTCCCATTTTCAACAGGAGTGGAAGAGATCACATCTCTTGCTCCCATCTGGTTGTATAATACCTCCGGTTGGAAACTGAACTGTTTAGAAATTGGAATATTTACAAAAGCACCGGCATGAAAACCTAGTTTCTGGCTGTTCATTCCAAAACTCTGTGCACTGAAGTAAGAGGAGTTTCCACCTGCCTTAATCCCAAATCTGATAGGCTGAACGTCTTTTTTTAAAGGTGATGTATTGGCAGTCTGAGTGGTCTGAGTAGTCTGAGTTTCTTGAGCAAAGGCTAGTGTACCGGCTGTTAAAGCCAGTCCTAAAAATAACTTCTTCATAATTTTTATTTTTTAATTTTACTATTTGCACTTTATTTTACAAAATGCTTGCCAAACTCCAAAAACCCTGATTTAAAGCAGTATACAGGCGTTTTTAATAATTAAAAAACAACTGTCATGTTCGGCTTTTAGTAAAATATTTTAATATATATTGAATATTTATGATAAATTTTATGTTAATTTTTTTCTATACAGAAATATCTCTTTATTGAGAAAAATTTTCATCATTATTATAAGATGATATTTTTATTTACCGATATTTTTTATTTATAAATAAAAAGCCGGATACTGAAAGCATCCGGCACACATCGAAAAATAATAAATATCTATTTGAATTTATAGGCTACCCCAATCTGAAGTGCGTTGTTTCTTACTTTGTAACCATCATCAGCATTCTTAAGAATGTTTGTGATGCCTGCAGTAAATCGTGCTGTTACTGCAAAGTTCTGAGTAAAATAATAACCTGCACCCATCCCTATCCCAAAGTTGAATCTGTTGTAAAAATCCATAGGAAGTTTTTCGGAAAAACTCTCAGTAGTGGTAACAACTACACTACCTGTTTTGCTGGATTGTGTTTCATCCCCTTTTGATTTACCTCCTAGTAATAACCCGAATTCAGGACCTGCTTCTACATATAATTGAGGAAGAATATTGTACTGAACCACAACCGGAAGGACAAGATAGTTGAGGTTTGTTTTATAATCAGCATTTTTCCTGTACGTCGTGTTGTTGTAAGTGTAACTAAATCTTTCTTCTGTTTTTGCTCCTAACTGGGTGAAAAGAAGTTCCGGCTGGATGCTGAATTTTTGTGCTACCGGAATATTAACGAAAACACCTGCATGAAAACCAGCCTTCATTTTATCTTCATCATCCTGAAAATCACCGTCATGATCATTAGTACGTGAGAGAGTAGAGGCATTGAATCCTGCTTTAACTCCAAAAGTGATAGGAGAAGAGGATTGGGCTTTTTCCTGTGCATTCATAAAAAGACTTCCTGCAACTGCCAATCCGGCAAATAATTTCTTCATGATTAAAAGTTTAAATTTAACTCTCACATCGAAGCAAAACTCCCGCCAAAGAGAGAAAATTGATAAAAATCATATAAAAGCGAAAAGGTCAGATGTAAACGAGTAAACCTGACCTTTTCTATTGAAATCAAAATGTATTCTAATGTATTCTATATGACCCTGTACAATGCCTTTTCCGGATCTGTCCGCATTTTTAATCGCTTCACAGCTGAAGTCAATCTAATAACCGATAATTTATTTTTTTGAAATGGTGTTAGAATTGAAGCGGGAATTATAATTCAGAAACATTATAATAGGTACAATCATTATTTAATTTGCAAATTCCTTGCCAAAATTGTTCATAACAAAAAAGTCAGGCTAAATAAATAACCTGACTCTTCGTATTGAAATAAAATTTGTTAGTGTGTAATCCGCTTATTAGAATTTATAAGCTAATCCAACCTGGAATACTCCGTTTTTAGAAGAATCACCACCCACTCTGTTTTTTGCGATATCAGTTAATCCTGCAACGTATCTTACGTTAACTCCGATATTCTGAGTAAAATAGTATCCGGCTCCAAGACCAAGTCCGAAATCAAAAGTCTTTGTTGAATCTTTAAGATCCAGGCTTCCTGAATTTGTCTTTAATTTCGCACCTACCAGGAAACCAAATTGAGGACCTGCTTCTACATATAAGTTAGGAAGTGCATTGTACTGGAACATTACCGGTACTGCAATATAATCTAAATTGATTTTATCACTACTGTTATATTTAGATTTAGCCCCCATTCCGCTGTATAAAACTTCCGGCTGTACAGAGAAATCCTGTGCTACTGGAATGTTAGCAAATACACCACCGTAGAATCCAGCTTTTGAATTAGTATCGCTGTTAGAAATGTTAGAAATATTAAGACCTGCTTTTAAACCAAATCTAACTGGTGAAGAAGCTGCTGTATTAGTAGAAGTTTTTTGTGCGAATGCGAAAGTACCTGCTACAAGTGCTAGGCCTAAAAAAATCTTTTTCATAAGTATTTATTTAATAGTTTTTTAAGTTTTGTTTAACATTTTGTTTATTATCAAATGCTGTGCCAAAAAAATAAAATCCATTGTATTTATTTGTAATGCTTTATTCATAAAGCATTTTTCAATGATTGCAATCGCAAAAAATCAATAGGTAGTGATTTTAAAAGACTATTATGTATTGATTTTTTAACAAAAATTAGGTTTTAAGAATAAAAAAGGTCAGATTAAAATAAATCTGACCTTTTCGTATTGAATATAAAATTTGTTATTGAATGTAAAGCCTATTATTTGAATTTATAAGCTAATCCTACCTGGAATACATTATTTTTTACAGCATCACCGGAATTATTTTTATAAATATCTGTAAGACCTGCTGTATATCTTGCTGTAATTCCTAAGTTAGGAAGGAAATAATATCCTGCTCCGATACCGATACCAAAGTTGAAGGTTTTGAAGTCATCCTTATTAAGGCTGGCAATCTGAGTGTTAGTGTTATTGTTTGTAGAGCTTTTAAATTTATCATTAGCACTTACTAAGAATCCGAATTCCGGACCTGCTTCAAGGAAAAATTCCGGAGTCGCATTATACTGGAACATTACCGGTACTGCAACATATCCCAGATTTCTTGAATATTCACTTCTATATGTATTTCCTAATGCAGAATACTCTCTGGTCACTTTTGAACCCAAGTCGTTATAAATAACCTCCGCCTGCACACTGAATGAGCTCGCCACCGGGATATTAGCAAAAACCCCTGCATTAAAACCGATTTTGGATTTAGAGTCACTTAAGTCTGCTCCGTTAGATAATGAAGATACGTTCATTCCCCCTTTTACCCCAAACGTTACTGGATTAGATGACGTGTTTCCTGTTTGTTGCGCGAACGCTAACGTACTTGCAGTTACTGCTAATCCTAAAATTAACTTTTTCATAACTTTAATTTTTTAATATTTTACTCTTTCTTAATTTTAAATTTTACTACTGTCCAAGTATCCCGTTGGACGCAGAGTATCTTTCAAATTGCTTGCCAAAAATATTTTTTATGATTAAAATCAATAAAAAAATCAGTACCGAAACATATTAATAGTGTTGTATCGTTTTGATTATCAATTTATTATTTTTTTAATTAAACGTTTGTTTAGAAGCTGTCTAAATTGACAATTTTGTCAAAATAACAGGGATGTCGGGTTTAATTTTTATGAAATCAGGTAATATTGTACTATTGCGTTATAAAAAGGATAGGTTCAAAAATGTTTTCTGATCTTCCGGCGGCCTTTATTATATCATTCTGATTTCCTTAGACAGCATAACTAAATCCTGTCTATCTCATTTTGCTTTATTAATTTTGTAGTTCTTATAAAATGATAACCAGATGCCCTTACAAAACAAATTCTCGAATTTTGTAAGGATTCGCTAATCTCGACAATATGAAAAAGTGCACATTGCTGCTGTTATTTCTATTCTTTGAAAATACTTTTCAGGCCCAGGTGGGCATTAATACCACAACACCAAACCCTTCTTCCGTACTGGAGATTGTGGGTTCTGACAAAGGAATCTTAATCCCCCGAATTGCACTGACCGGAAGTTCGGATACCGTGACCATACCATCGCCGGCCCAGTCTTTAATGATTTACAATACAGCCGCTGTAAACGGATTGGTTCCGGGATATTATTACTGGAGTACAACTGCCGGACGATGGACAAAAGTTCTGGATGATCTGACACCTGTTGTGATGACAGGATGGAGCCTTACGGGAAACTCCGGTATGGTAAACGGAGTTAACTTTATAGGAACATCTGATAATGTAGATGTTATCTTTAAAAGAAATAATATAGTATCCGGTGTACTCAATACGACGAATACTATATTTGGAGTCAATAGTTTAACGGCTAATACAAGTGGCCTTAACAATACTGCGGTAGGGGTCAATAATTTGATTTCAAATACCATAGGAAGTATGAATACCGCTATAGGAGCAGAGGTCTTAAGCAGTAACAAATCCGGAATACAGAATACCGGTTACGGATATCGGGCACTATATTCGAATCTGGATGGAAATAATAATGTTGCCAATGGCTATTTTTCACTTTTTTCCGCTAAAAGTACCATAGGGAATGTAGGCATTGGAGCCAGCTCTCTTAGGGAACTGATCTCCGGTGATGACAATATAGGAATAGGAGGAGATGCTTTCCGGATGCTTCCGGGAGGAAGAGGAAATACGGCAATTGGCGGATCTGCAGGATATAATTTAAATACCGCGAATAATTATAACACTTTTATCGGTTTCCGGGCAGGTACAGGACTTGTTTCAGGAAAAGCGAATACCATAATCGGAGCGAATGTAAGCGGATTACCTGCTTCACTTTCAAATAATATTATCATTGCCGATGGTGACGGAAACAGAAGAATCAATATTGATCAGAACGGAAATATTGGTATAGGAACGAATGCACCGAAATTTCCGTTGGATATCCGCTTAAAGACTGCCTCATGGCCTTTGGCTGTATCAAGCCTTACCTATTACGGCATAAGCCCGGATTCGGGGGCTCCCGACGGAATGTTAACTACCTATCCGAATTATACTAATGATATAGGGGCTTTCAATACCAATACATCTATGTATGCAGATGGAAATATTATAGCGGTAGGGAAACTGAGTGTGGCACAGACTTCGCTTTTTTCAGATAAAAGAATCAAAAATATCATAGGAAAATCAGATACAACAAAGGATTTAGCGATCTTAAAAAAACTGGATATTACCGATTATCTTATGAAAGATGAGGCGGTGTACGGCAGACAAGAATTTAAAAAGGTAATTGCTCAGGAAGTGGAAGCTGTATATCCGCAGGCAGTCAGTAAAAATAATGTGAAAACTTTTATTCCCAATATTTATCAGCCAGCCCGGCAAAACGACGAGGTTTTTACCTTTGAAAGACCGATAGCTATTTCTAAAGACGATAAATTTCTTAAAATATATGATGAAACCGGAGAAATTATTTTAGAAATTAAAAAGAGTACTCATAAGAGTATTACAGTACATTTGGAAGGAAAAAAACTTAAAGGAAAGCTATTTGTTTACGGAACTGAAGTATCCGATCTGAGAACGGTAGATTATGATGCCTTATCTATGCTGAATATTTCTGCAACTCAGGAACTGGCAAAAAAAATAGAGACGTTAGAAAATGAAAATACTGCATTGAAAAAAATGAATATGGAATTGCAGCAAGTACAGACCTTGTTTGAAGAGCGCTTAAAACGTCTGGAATCTTCTTTTGCAAAACAGAGATATTTTCAAAAATAATAAATACTAAACCCTGCTTAACGCAAGCAGGGTTTAGTATATAATATGATGTTCAGCTCATCTGTATAAAAAATAATTACGCGTTATTCAGATTTCTGTAAAAAGATAACGACTCCAGAATGTTTTTCTGACTGCACTGATGATCATAATTACATGAACCTATGGAAGTAAGCAGAGAAAAATTAATCTTACTGTCTGTATTTTTCTTGTCATTTAATAATAATGCCGTAATATCCTCGTCTGTAAAATCACTGATATCTAAATACGGGTAGTATCTCTGAATATTTTCGATGATGATTTTTGAGTCTTCCTCGGAAATAAGCTGTTCAAGATATCCAAGATGAGCTTCACAAATCATTCCCATAGCTACAGCTTCTCCGTGAAGAATAGGATTTTTACGTTGCAGACACAGACTTTCAACAGCATGGCCTATCGTATGTCCAAAGTTTAAGGTTTTTCTGATATCTTTTTCATGGAAGTCTTTTTCCACAACATCCTGTTTGATATTCATGGATGTCCGGATATGAGGAGTTACGGTTTCTACTTCAAGCTTATGGATCTGAATTAAATGATTCCAATGAGCTTTGTCTGCAATTAATCCGTGTTTCAGCATTTCGGCAAATCCGCTTCTTAATTCTTTAAACGGCAATGTTTCTAGGAATTTAGGATAAATAAAAATCTGCTCAGGAAAAGCAAACGTACCTACCATATTTTTATAATGCATCAAATCTATTCCCGTTTTACCACCAATTGAGGCATCACACATCGATAAAAGGGTAGTGGGGATATTGATAAACTGTACCCCTCTTTTGTAGGTAGAGGCAACAAAGCCGCCCATATCTGTGATGACACCCCCCCCCAGATTGATGACCAGTGCTTTTCTGTCCGCCTGCATTTCCGTAAGAATTTCCCAAAGCTGGTTGGCTGTCTGAATATTTTTCATTTCTTCACCGGCTTCAATTTCTAAAATTTCAAACCCAAGATCGGTTTCCATATTTCCTAAAAGAACAGGAAGGCAGTATTCGTGAGTATTTTCATCTACAAGAATAAAAATTTTACTGAATTTTTTTTCATGCAGAAATTCGTTCAGTTGCGAGAAATTATCGTTTAATATTGTTATCATCTTCAAATTTATGTAAAGTTAAAAAGTAAACTATATTGCAAAGTTATGATTCTTAATTTTTAACTCGTAACTAAATTACTATCTTTGCAGAAATTTTTAGAATGAGCAGAGATAATAATAATTCAGACAGACCAAAGAGACCAAGAATTTCAACCAAGAAAAGTTCTGATGATTCTCGTGCTTCCAGATCTGGAAATTCTTCAGGATCAAAACCTTTTAAGAAACCTTTTTCTAAGGAAGGAGGAAGAAAAGGCCCCGAACATCAAGGGTCAAACTCAAGATTTGAAAAAAAACCTTTCAAGAAAAATACAGACAGCTCTGATGATGATTTCAACCCAAAATCTGAAAGAAAAGCGTATATCACGAATAAAAGTGAGAGCTACGAGAAAAAAACTTTTGGAAAACCTAAAAGAGGCGGGAAAAATTTCGATACCAGAGATAAGTATGAAAGAGGCAGTCTGAAATACGGAAGAAGACCTTCTAACGGAGATGAAAGAAATGACGACAGAGCAAAATCTTTTGTACAGAAAAGAAGACTGAACAAAATTGAAAAAGACGTTCATAAAGACAGTATCCGTCTTAACAAGTATATCGCCAATTCAGGAATCTGCAGCAGAAGAGAAGCTGATGAGCTGATAACTCAGGGATTGGTAGAAGTTAACGGAAAAGTGGTAACCGAAATGGGGTATCAGGTACAGAAAACCGACAGAGTAGTTTTTGACGGACAAAGTATTACTCCGGAAAAGCCTGTTTATGTACTTTTGAATAAACCAAAAGGTTATATTTCTACAACAAAAGATGACAAAGCAAGAAAAACGGTAATGGATCTTGTGGCCAATGCTTCTCCTTACAGACTTTTTCCTGTAGGAAGATTAGACCGTTCAACAACCGGAGTTATCTTATTGACAAATGACGGGCACATGACAAAAAAACTGACGCATCCGTCTTTTGATGCTAAAAAGATTTATCATGTCACACTGGATAAAAAACTTACCGGGGAAGATTTACGTCTTATCGCGGAAGGTATCCGTCTTGATGAAGGGGTAGCTGTTGTAGATCAGATTTCATATATTGAAGGAAAACCTAAAAATGAAATCGGGATTGAAATTCATATCGGATGGAACCGCGTGATCAGAAGAATTTTCCAAAGATTAGGATATGAGGTAGAGGCTTTAGACAGAGTGATGTTCTCCGGATTAACGAAGAAGAATATCAAGAGAGGACACTGGAGAATCCTTACGGAACTGGAAGTGAATAATCTTAAAATGCTTTAGAATGGTGATGGATTCAAAGATAGATGGTGAGTCTTCTGATTCATATGTCTGTAATTGATATCATTCTTTCAAAAAGTGAATTTTAAATTAAAAAATAAAAAGACGCTGAAATAAATCAGCGTCTTTTGTTTTATATGATTATGAATGTTCAAATTTGAGGATGTTAGCCCAATACGGTTACTCCTTTTTCAATCATTTCATAGATCGCGTCTCTGCCGTTGTCCGGTTTTACGTTCACAGCACGGGTTCCGTTGAAATGAAGACAGGTAACATATCCGTTGGCAACAGCATCTAATGCTGTGAATTTAACGCAATAATCCATTGCGAGTCCTACAATTTCCAGCAATTGGATATCGTGGTATTTTAAGAAATCATCCAGTCCGGTTTTCATGAAGTGATTGTTATCCTGGAAACCGCTATAGCTGTCGATTTCAATGTTTTTTCCTTTCTGTATAATATGAGTTACTTTATCCTGATTCAGATCTTTGTGGAATTCTGCTCCGACAGTTCCCTGAACGCAGTGATCCGGCCACATAAACTGAGGAACCCCATTTAAAATAATGCTTTCTCCCACTTTTCTGCCATTACTGCTTGCAAAACTTTTATGACCTGCAGGATGCCAGTCCTGAGTCAGAACAATCTGATCATATTGGTTTTCCTCCATTAAAAGATTAATGTATGGAATGATTTCATTCGCTCCCGGTACTGCCAATGCTCCGCCTTCACAAAAATCATTCTGTACATCGACTATTATTAATGCTTTTTTCATATTTAGATTTCTCGAATTTTTGATAAATTTACGAAACTAATACACAAAAATTTGTCCAAAACTGAATTATCGGACAAATCGGCCATATAAATTTTTTATGCCTGTCGGATGAAGGGGGAAGAACCTGAAATCATTAAACTTTGGCTAGAATATGGGGTTGGAGCCTAAACCAAATATCAATAGCGTATCTTTGCGGGAAATAATTATTTTATGTCATTTGAATCTTTAGGATTATCACACAATATTATTCGTTCTGTTAACAAACTGGGATATTTGAAACCATTTCCAATTCAGGAACAGGCTGTCCCTGTTATTTTACAAGGGAAAGACCTGATGGGAATTGCCCGGACGGGTTCCGGAAAAACGGCTTGTTTTGTGATGCCGATTTTAGAAAAGCTGCAAAACTCAGAAGTTAAGAAAAACCGTAATATTCAGGTATTAATATTGGTCCCTACCCGTGAATTAGCAATTCAGATTGATGAGGTTTTCAGGGCTTTTACGGAAAATCTGAAACGGGAGGTTCGTACAATGGCGGTATATGGCGGTGTTTCCATCAATCCACAGATGAAAGGGATGTTTGGAGTAGAGGTTCTTATAGCAACCCCCGGACGTTTATTGGACTTAATTGATCATAATGCACTGAGTATTTCGGAAATCCAGCATCTGGTTATTGATGAAGCCGATAAAATGTTTCAGCTGGGTTTTGGTGAAGAAATGGATAAGCTTTTTGCTTTAATGCCTGTGGTGAAACAAACGACTTTATTCTCGGCAACTTTAAATGATAAAGTTTCCGAAATGAAAGAACGTTTATCTATTAACCCTGTCATTGTTGAAATAAAAAAAGAAGAGGTTGAAATTGATCATATTGAACAGCTGGCTTATCATGTTTCGCCGGAAAACAAAGGACCTTTTTTACGGTATTTAATTAAAGAAAAAAAGGTGGATAAGGCGTTGGTTTTTGTTTCATCCACAAGATCTGCCGATAATCTGGTTGAGAAACTTAAAAAGAATAAAATTAAAGCGGTGGCTATTCACAGTCAGAAATCACAGGGTGCCCGTAGAAACAATTTAGAAGAATTTAAAGTCAATGGAGCTCAGATTTTAGTTGCTACAGATTTAATTGGCCGTGGAATTCATATCGACGATTTGCCATGCGTTATCAATTACGAATTACCGCGTTCTCCGCTGGATTATATCCATCGTATCGGAAGAACGGGACGTGCCAATGAAAAAGGAACTGCCATTACCATTTTAACGGATGATGAATTACAGCATTTCAGAGTTATTCAGAAAAAAATGGGAAAAAGAGTGACTCTGCAGAGAACAGAGGATATCAATTTACATGGGTATTAGCCCGGTAATCCAAATAAGAAGCTTCAGTTCTGCAACTGAAGCTTTTTTGTTCGCTGATAAGTATATAAACGAATACCTGCAATTAACACTTTTTCATATTCAGGTTTCTCGAAATTTTGATAAATTTACCAGACGAGCGAAAGGCTTAGCCATATTTAAAAAATAAAAATTAAAACCCTGAACAATGAGTGATTTAGAGAAAAAAAAATTTCCTATCGGACAGTTTGAAGCACCTGAACATATTTGTGATACAACACTGGATACTTATATCAAAGTGATTAAAGATTTTCCCGGTCGGCTAAAAAACCTCATTGAACATTTCACAGATGATCAACTTGATACTCCCTACAGAGAAGGAGGGTGGACGGTACGACAGCTTGTGAATCACCTTTCAGACAGCCATATGAACAGTTTTATCCGTTTTAAGCTCGCTCTTACTGAAGATAATCCGACGATTAAGCCATACGACGAAGCCAAATGGGCAGAGCTACAGGATAGTTTCCACATGCCTGTAAAACCGGCTATGAGAATGCTGAAAGGAACTCATCAACGATGGGTAGTGTTACTGAAAAGCCTTACCAATAAACAGCTTGAAAGAACATTTCATCATCCTGAACATCATCGGGATTATGATCTCAGAAATAGTCTTGCTTTATATGTCTGGCATTGTAATCATCATTTTGCACACATTGAAAACCTGAAGAAAGAAAAGGGTTGGTAAAGAAAAGTCTTAATAATCCCATCTATTGTAAGGAAATTATAAAAAGAATTTCCAAATTGTCTGAAAATTCTCCTGGAAAATGGGGCCAGATGAATGTAAGTCAAATGTTTAAACATTGTGACCTGGTTCTTCAGGTAGCACTGGGAAAAATTGAACTCCCACGTATTAACCCGCTTTTTGAAGCTATAGGAATCATGACTAAAATGGAAATGTATGTTTTCAATAACGGAATTCCCAGAAATATGCCTACTTTTCAAAAACTAATCGTTAATTTTGAGTGTGATTTTGATGAATCAAAGACCAATCTTCTGAAAACACTGGAGGAATTTCGGACAGCATGTAAAAATAATATTCTGCCGGACCATCACAGGCTATTCGGAAACATGACTGAAAAAGACTGGCAATTTTTAGAATATAAACATCTTGATCACCATCTAAAACAATTTAATGTATGAGTTTTTTTGATAAAATATTCGGTGGAAAGAGCGAAACTCCTGATCAAAAATCTTTCTGGAAAAAGATAGAATCTGAAGAAGATCTGTCAAAAGCGCTTGAGGAATCCCATCAGCATAAAATAGCAATTTTTAAACATTCAACAAGCTGTTTTATCAGCAGAACAGTATTGAAGAATTTTGAAAGAGAAATTGAAAATTCGGAGAAAGAGGTACAGGTTTATTATCTGGATTTATTGGCATACCGGCCTATATCCAATAAAATTGCTGAAGATTTTGGCATCAGACACGAAAGTCCGCAGTTAATCGTGATAGAAAACGGAAAAGCGGTGAATAATGCCTCACACCAAAGTATTTCATTAAGCCAGATTGTACCATGAAGAATATCAATAATTATTTAGCTAAAGTCCTGAATGTTCCGCTTCAAAGTGTTAATACCTGCAGCCTGCATTACGAGGTAAAAAAGATTCCTAGAAATCAATTTTTATTGCAGTACGGGGAAATATGCAGACATATTTTCTTTGTTGAAAAAGGACTGCTGAAAATGTATTCCATTGATAAAAACGGAAAAGAACATATCATACAGTTTGCTCCTGAAAGCTGGCTGATTTCAGACAGAAGCAGTCTTTATTTTAATGAAAAATCCAATTACTACATAGAGGCAGTTGAGGACTCTGAAGTTTTGTTTCTACATCCTGATTTTTTCAATAAACTGGTAGAGCAATTTCCAAACAGTATAGAAAGAAGTGATTTCCTTCTTCAGAAACATATCAGAAGTCTTCAGAACAGAATCAATTCTTTATTGGGTGAGACGGCTGAAGAGCGATACATGAAATTTATTAAAATGTATCCGGATTTATTGCTCAGAGTCCCGCAATGGATGATTGCTTCTTATCTGGGAATTACTCCCGAGAGCTTAAGTCGTGTGAGAAAGGAATTGGCAAGAAAAAATTTTGTTCCGGATAACAAATAATTCGGACTAGATTTTTTTTGCAAGATTTCCAACCTGTCTGAGTTTTGCCTGTGTATCTTCCGACCAGGGAAGCCCGAAGCAAAGCCTCATACAGTTTTCAAACTGCTCCTGAAAGGTAAACATCCTTCCGGGAGCAATACTAATGTTCTGCTTAATAGCCAGATCGTAAAGCTCTGTAGTGCGTATATTTTTATCAAATTCCACCCATAAAGAAAGTCCTCCTTGCGGCCGGCTGGTTTTGGTGCCTTCCGGAAATGAGTCTGCAATAGTCTGTACATAATTCTGATAATTATACTGAAGGGTTTTCCTAAGTTGCTGAAGATGTTTTTCATATTTTCCGGTTTTCAGGAAATTAGCTACAGCTTCATTGACAATCGAAATAGAAGAAGTGGAATGCAGTAACTTCAGTTTCATAATTTTATCTTTATATTTTCCGGGAGCAATCCAGCCTACACGATAGCCGGGAGCCAGTGTCTTTGAAATAGAACTACAATAAAGTACGCTTCCGTCTTTATCAAAAGATTTACAACATTTTGGACGGGAAGAACCAAAATAGAGATCTCCGTAAACATCATCCTCAATCAGCGGTATATTATTTTCAGAAAGTATTTTTACAACTTCTTTTTTATTTTCATCCGGCATACAGCTTCCCAAAGGAGAATTAAAATTGGGAATTAGCAGACACAGATCAATTTTAGGAATCAGTTTTTTTAATGCTGCAACTTCTATTCCCGTTGTGGGATGTGTAGGAAGCTCCAGAACCTTTAGCCCTAATCCGTTGGCCAGTTGTAAGATTCCGGGGTAACATGGGCTTTCAATTGCGATAACATCGCCGGGTTTTCCTAAAGCCATCAGGCAAAAAGACAGAGCATTCATTCCGCCATTGGTGGTCACCAGATCATTTTCCTTAAGATTTCCGCCCCATTGAAGAGAACGTACGGCAATCATCCTCCGAAGTTTAAGATTTCCCTGAAGCTCTTCATATTCTGTACCGCCTTCCTTCAGCTCACGAATAGCGTTTACAATTTCTTTTTTAAGTTTTGCCTGTGGGAGTAGGTCTCCGGATGGAATTCCGATGGAAAAAAAAGTAATATCTTTCCGCCCCATATTTTCGTACACTTTACTGATCAGTTCATCAGGCTCATCATTATTAGCGATCAGGGAAGGGCGACTTACCTCAGGTAAAGGAAGTTTTACAGACAGCAACTGACTTACAAAATAGCCTGATTGTGGTTTTGACTCTACTAACGATTGAGATTCGAGTTCCAGAAAAACACGTTTTGCAGTATTCATGCTTACCTGATGTTCCTGGCAGAGCATTCTTACTGAAGGAAGCTTATCTCCTGCTTTTAAAACTCCGGTTCTGATCTGGTTGGCAATACCATCTGCAATCTCTGTATATAAAAATTCTTTGCTCATATTTTTAAACTGTGCTCATGCAAATATACAAAACTGATACTGTGTTTATTTATTTTTCCTGTCTAATTTTGACTTGTTAATTAAAACTTTAAAAATGATGTCAGATACAATTTCAAAAGACCAGGCAGTAAACGGCTGGATAAACGGATTCATCGGAGTATTGCTTTTCAGTGGTTCAATGCCGGCTACAAAACTGGCTGTCATGGAAATGGATCCTATATTTGTAACGATTGCCCGTGCGGTCATTGCAGGAGTACTTGCACTTTCGGTTCTTCTTATATATAAAGAAAAAAGGCCGGCAAAAAGCCAGCTGTTTCCGTTGGCTTTAGTGGCGATCGGATGTGTCATAGGTTTTCCTTTGCTGTCTTCACTGGCGCTGCAATACCTGACTTCAGCCCATTCAATTGTTTTTCTGGGTATGCTGCCTCTTGCTACCGCTATTTTCGGAGTATTTCGTGGCGGAGAAAGACCGCATCCTGTATTTTGGTTTTTCTCGATTGTCGGAAGTCTTCTGGTAATAGGGTATGCTTTTTCACAGGGAATCTCAGCATCACCTGTTGGAGATGTTCTAATGCTTCTGGCTGTTATTTTGTGCGGGCTGGGGTATGCAGAAGGAGCTAAACTTTCAAAAACATTAGGAGGATGGCAGGTCATTTCCTGGGCACTGGTATTATCTCTGCCTGTGATGCTTCCGTTGTTTTTTATTTATTTCCCAACAAATCTGGAGGCTATAAGCTTTAAAGGATGGTTTGGATTAGGATATATTTCCTTATTCAGTATGTTCATAGGATTTATTTTCTGGTATAAAGGCCTGGCGCAGGGGGGAATTACTACGGTTGGCCAGCTTCAGCTGTTACAGCCTTTCTTTGGACTGGCATTAGCGGCGTATCTTCTTCATGAGCAGGTCAGTATAGGGATGCTAGGTATTACGGTAGGTGTTATTTTATGTGTGGCAGGAACTAAGAAGTTTGCCAAATGATTGAGAATAGGGAATGATGACCCGAGTCATAAAGAAAGAATAAATAATAGTCTAGTTTTGGGGTATCATCACAGAATAGTATACTGTTATGAAATAGATTACGTCTGGACCACAAGAAATAAGTCCATCAAAAAATAAAATACTTTTAACTTACCCATAGATTTAAAACCCGTTTCTCTTTGTGAAGAACGGGTTTTTCTGTTGACGAAACTAATTGGTTCTTATCATATTATGGGTTTTAAAAAATATCATTAATAAAACAATTTTAATGAAACAATATGAATAATAATATTATAAATAATGGATATTGATAATCTATTTAACTTTATTTAACGTTTTTACTAATGATTAAGGTTTGATATTTGCATGTCTATTAAGATCAGTTCCCAATGATATTTTTACTAAGAGATTAAGAAGAAGAAACAACACCAAAAACAACTATTATGGTTATTGACGAAAATATTTTACATTCAGCGGGAGCGGAAGTAAGAGACTACAGCCCTTCAGAAACTATTTTTTCTGAGGGAAACATGCCCAATTATTATTACCAGATCATCAGCGGAGAGGTTAAACTCAACAATTATAATGAGGAAGGAAAGGAATTTATTCAAAATATTCTATCAGAAGGACAAAGTTGTGGAGAAGCGATTCTTTTCATAGACAAACCTTATCCAATGAATGCAGAAGCCATGACGGAATGTAGTATTCTAAGGCTTCATAAATCCATTTTTTTTAATTTGTTAAGTCATTCACCCAAACTTTGTATGGAAGTAAGCAGTTTTCTGTCTCAGCGTCTTTATTACAAATTTGTAATGATGCTGAATATTTCCTCACAAAACCCATATATACGGCTAAAAGGATTGATGGATTATCTTAAGAGCTTTCAGGAAGACGATAGTCCTTATTCTTTTCTGGTTCCTTTAACGAGGCAGCAAATGGCCAGCCTTACAGGTTTGTGTGTTGAAACCGCCATAAGGACGATTAAACATATGGAAAGAGACAAGCTTCTTAAAATCGAAAACCGTAAAATTTTATATTAAATAGATATTTTTAAAGTAAGACATTACGGTTTTTCCTTAAACAACACACTGTATGAATAGGTATACATTACCAATGCAGGTAAGCGGGATAAGCTATACCCGATAAAATCAAAAAAACAAATAATGATCGTCATTTTTAATGTAATATGGGTTAACATGACTCAGATCATAAAAAAGTGATATATTCTGACGTAGATTTGAAATATAAATTTTCAATATTATTCTTCTGTCCTTAGTAAGGAAATGAAAAAAGCGTTTGGCTTTTATACTCAATTTGTAATTACCAATTCCAGTTCGTTTCTGTCTAAATATTAGTCACGGATTGTAATGGATCACTTACATATTAATATAAAAATTAAGTAATAAACACCAGAAATTTTAAAAACACAGTTCAGGAGAATATCCATAGACTTCTGAAGATGTAAAAGATGTTTTTAAAGATAAATATCCATCAGTTTTGATGAGAAACAAGAAGACTAAACTAGCTTTATAAGTCACATAGTTTATAGTATGTGGCTTATTTTTAACCTTGAAATCAAAATATATGGATTGTCAAAACATCATAAGAGTCCTGAGACACAAAGACTTTATAAAGGTTGATAATAATGGAATATGTTTCGAAAACGGTGCTACAATTTATGCAAAGGAGATCAAGAATAATATCTTTCTGTTATTTGTCATTCTGAAAGATATAGAAATTGAAAATATTCAGGCATTAATTGCCCACTTTGATTCTTTTAGCAGCATCGGATTAAAAGAGCCTGAACAGATTATGTTTTATTTGTCGATTAAGGATAAAGACGACCTCCATTATTTTGAACAATACTTAAAGGCTGCCCATAACTAATAACCTTTTAACCTATGATATTTGAAAATGAAACATTGCAGCATTCCGGGCTGAATGATAAAAATAATGCGATAGAAAACGAATCTTTATTTCCGGTGATGATCAATTCTTACGGGGTAACGGCTTTTCTGATCAAATCTTTGGAAAAGATTAAAAATAATACACCGTGTGAAGATCTTAAAAAAGTGATCAATACATGTATAGAAGAGTATATCCTCCATATCCGGGAATTTCACACTAAAAATACGGCGAATATCAACGGTTTGAATACGGAAATAATAATTGAATCGCCTTCTTTCACTTTATACGCTAAAACAGCCTATTACAAAGTATTGAAAGAAGAAGAATATATGAACAGGTTGCTTGAGATTCTGGAGAACAATAAGAGAAAAATAGCTCTGTAAGCCTTACGTCTAATTGTTTATTATCATTAATATGACCTTCACACCAAACACCTTAATATTAATAAAAGCTGCTGTTTTTTAATTATTCAGCAGCTTTTTAACCTTGTCATTTTTAATACCAATTATCTAAAATATTATCTTATGGAATTTCAAAAGAATCTTCTCGAATATATAAGCCAGTCTCTAATGACCATTGATGAAACAATCTCAATAGCAGAAAGTGTTACTTCAGGATGTTTACAACTGGCTTTTTCACAGATGCCCGATGCGTCATTATTTTATAAAGGAGGAATGACAACCTATACATTACCTGAAAAAGTAAAATTATTAAAGGTTGATCGACTGGAAGCAGAAGAATGTGACTGTGTTTCAGAAAATATTGCGGAAACAATGGCACTTAATATAGCCAGACTTTATGAATCGGACTGGTCTATTGCTACCACTGGCTATTGTACGCCCATCCAGAATTCCGGATATAAAATTTTTGCGTATTTTTCCTTTTCTTATAAAGGTGAAATTATCCTTACAAAAAAACTGGAACTTCATCCTAAAACCCAGGCTCTGAATGCCCAGCTCTATTATACGGAATTTATTCTGGGATGTTTCAAAAGTGAAATTAACAGACTTTTAATTCTGCAGTAAAAAAATTTCAGTGGTAATTAAAATATGGTCACATGGGAAAATTAGATCATAAATCTGTTTTAATTACCGGAGCAGATAGCGGAATAGGCAGAGCTGTAGCTTTTCTTTTTGCATTGGAGGGAGCAGATGTGGCCATTATTTATCATTCCGGTAATCAGGATGCTGAAAGCATTCAAAAAGATATTGAAAATCTGGGCCGGAAATGTATCATTTTTCAGGGTGATATTAATGACTATGAATTTTGTGAAGAAACTACGCAAAAAGTCATTTCCCAATTCAAAAAAATTGATATTCTGATTAATAATGCGGGAGTTCAGTTTCCTGCGGAAAGTATGGAGGAACTTAAAGAAAATAATATCGGACAAACTTTTGATTCCAATATTGTCGGAATGATTTTATTGACAAAAGTAGTCTTTCCCTATTTGAAAGAAGGAAGCTGTGTGATTAATACAACATCTGTTTCTGCTTATCAGGGGCATCCTGAGTTACTGGATTATTCAGCGACGAGGGGTGCTATTGTTTCTTTTACGCGTTCTCTTGCATTACAGGCAAAACCAAAGGGAATTCGTGTCAATGCAGTAGCTCTGGGGCCTGTAGCAATACCTCTTACCCAAGAAACTTCTGACGATAAAAAAGAAGATTCCGCTAAACCGGCTCTCGAAAGAAGTGCCGGTCCTGAAGAAATTGCTTTTAGTTTTTTGTTTTTGGCGGGTAACGAAGCATCACAGATGACGGGACAGGTATTGCTCCCCAACGGAGGATTGATTATAAACGGTTAATTTCCATTATCAGAAGCGGTGAACAATTACTTTATAACTCCTTTATATTTACCATTTTCAGGTTTTGTTTTCATGACGGTAAAATAGGATGAGGTGAAAGCAGAAAGACTCTGGTAGCCTACTTTATAAGCTATCTGACTTAAGGTGTACTGTCGGGTGTCAATCAGCTCAATACTTTTTAAAATTCTTGTCAGTTGAAGATACTTTTGTAACGTAATTCCTGTTTCATTTTTAAAGATTCTTTGCAGGCTTCTTACAGACATTTGGGCTTTTTCAGCTAAGGAATCAATATCAAGATTGTATCTGAAATTTGAATTTATCTCATGGCAGACAGGAATCAGTCTCTTGTCTGCAGGGACAGGAATTTCCAGTCCGTTGCTTTCCTTACAGAAGTTGGGGAGGCTTTTCAGAATCGCCTTAAAGAAGATATCCTGCTCTTCATTTTCTTCCAGTGACTGGTTCCATTTTGAAGCATACAACAACATCTCTTTAAGAACTGCCGGCACTGTAAATACATGAACATTCTGATAGAATTCATCTTCAAAAACAGATTTAAATAAAAATACCATCAGGTTTACCGTTTTTGCTTCCGAAGTAATTTTGTGAGCTTTTCCGGAAGGAACCCATATTACATGATGTTGGGGAACAAGATATATTTTCTGATCAATGTGAAAGTATTGGTAGCCTTCTTCTACGAAAGTAAGTTGTGAACGATGATGGATGTGTTCATATTTATCATGTTTCCAGTCTTTTTCACACCACACATAAGCTTCTTTTTCGATGGTGTCTACAAACTGGCTTTCCGTTTTTTCGATCAGTCCGCATTTCATATTGTCGTTTTGTATATATTTTTTGGCAAATTTAATAAAAACGACAATATTAATTTTGCAATATCAATAGAATGGGTCAATTCATTCATTGTATTAAAAAATATAACTTATATCTTATTCAACATGAAAAAACTGTCTTTTTTCTTTATTCTGATTTTATTATTAAAAAGCATCACAATTATGGCACAAGATAAAGCAAAAATACTGGTTCTTATCCACTCTGATAACGGAGGAACCTATGAACTGGCTAAAGAAATAGCCAAAGGAATTGAAAGTGAACACCATGCTGTTTCTTATATTAAATTAGTAAAAGCTTCTCAAAATCCAATATTGAAATCTCTTCCTGTTGCCACTGTAGATGAGCTGACATCCTATGACGGAATCGCTTTCGGATCTCCCGTTTATTTTGGGAATATCAGCACAGGAATGAGTGAGTTTTTATCTAAAACGGTTACATTATGGACGAATCATTCGCTGGAAGGTGTTCCGGCAACCGTTTTTATGTCAGCAGGAAGTGGTGCGGGAAAAGAACTCGCTCTTCAGGCGTTCTGGAACAGCCTTGCGGTACACGGAATGGTTTTGGTAGCTAACGGAATCCGCGGAACTGAAGAACTGAATAAAGCTATTCCACAGGGAAATACCGTTTTAGGAATTACAAGTATGGCTTCTTTAAAAGATGTTGAAAGACCCACAAAAGGAGAGCGGTCATTAGCAGAAATTCAGGGCAAGAACTTTGCGAAAATAGCTTTGGCATTAAGGGGAACTCATGTGAAAAAAGGGGTAATTGCTGTTGAGAATCATGAAAATTTTAATGAAGTTTTAAAACAGAAGAATATTGTTCTGCCTCAGGTACCAAAACCGGCAGGAAATTATCAGCCTTTTGTACGTTCAGGAAATCTGGTATTTATTAATCAGGTTGCGCTGAGAGACGGAAAAATCGTTAATCCCGGAAAATTGGGCGTTGAAGTAAGTGAACAACAGGTCAAGGAAGCAACTAAAGTTACCATGCTTAATGTATTATCTGTTTTGAAAGAAGCAGTTGGCGGAGATTTAGGCAGAGTAAAACAATGTGTTCAGCTTACCGGAATTTTCAATACAAAAGAAGATTATACCAGGCATGCAGATTTAATGAATGTCGCCTCAGATCTGACGGTTGAAGTATTTGGAGATAAAGGAAAACATGCAAGAGCTACATTGGGTGCTTCGTCTATTCCGGTAGGTTCTTCCGTAGAGATTCAGGCAGTCTTTGAAGTAGAGTAGTTTTGAGAATTTCTCCATTTTGTTATTCAATTGAGGGATCCGTTACAGAAACTATTATGATTTAAAAATCAAAGCCTTACATTTTATTAGATGTGAGGCTTTAAAGTTAAATTAATTCTATATTTCATTAATATAGATGCGTTTTTTTTATTGTGTTAATATGAGAAGAAGAGCCTGCTTTCCATACAAAGGCTCTATCAATAGAGTCTGAATAAGATTAAATAAAAAAATATTACCCGGATTATACACATCGCGTAAAATCCGGGTAATAAATTACTACTATATGATTGGGATCAGTTGGTACTGTCCCGAGTTGAAAACTCAGAAAGAACCTCTGCAATAACAGGAATGCTTTGTTCCAGCTGTTCTTCTGTAAGTGCTCCATAACTCAATCTGAATCCATTGACATGATTTTGACTATACTGCCCCGGATGAATAATTTTAATATTCTTATCCAGTAACAGGCTGGTTATTCTGTCCCAGTCCGGTTGTATTTTGGGGACAATCCAAAACGCCAGCCCGCCTTCCGGTAATGTAAAATCAGCAAGTGTTTTCATATACTTATTCAAAAGAATGTAGACAAAATCTCTTTTATTTTTATAGTGAACAGTCGCTTTTTTAATATGTTTTTTTACAGTTCCCTCTCTGATCAGCTGAAGAACAGCCTGTTCCATAATGACATCACCGTGTACATCAATCATTTTTCTCAGTTTTCCTATTTTTTCAAGTAAATCCTGATTTTTGGTTGCCAGATAGCCAATCCTTAGCGCTGGTGCAACAACTTTACTGAATGTTCCTATATAGACATAATGGTGAAGCTCCTGAAAACTTGATAAAGGAAGAATAGGGCGGTATCCGAAGTGAAATTCATTGTCATAATCATCTTCAATAATGGTTATTTTGTACTGATTGGAAAGTTGAATCAGCTTTAATCTTCTTGATAAACTTAAAGTAACCGTAGTAGGATACTGTCTGTGTGGGGTGATATATATCGCTTTTATGTCTTTATGCCGGATTAAAAGTTTTTCCACCTCGTCTGTATTTATCCCTTCATCATCTACCTGAACAGGTAAAAGCTGTGCTCCCGCATATTCAAATGCCTGCCATGCCGGTTGGTATCCGGGATCTTCTACAATGATACGGTCACCGGAAGTTAGCAGAACCTGAGCCGTCAGAAACATTCCCATCTGGCTTCCTCTTGTGACGGAGATCTCATAATCATGAATATGCATACCACGTTGATGATTCAGCATTTGGGCCAATGTTTTCCGGAACTCGATATCACCATGCTCATTTCCGTATCCCATCATTTGCCATTTTGCCTTTATGCCGAATATCTGTCTGTATGCACGGGCAAGTTCCGTAACAGGAGCTATCTTGCTATCCGGATGTCCATCATCAAAATTAATGATCATTCCATTTGGCAGGATAGAGTTGTTCCGGGTGTGAAATGCTTTGTCTGCTCTTTTCTGCTGTAAAGAAGGAATTTTATCCGATACAAAAATTCCTTTTCGCTCTTTTGAAATAACCCATTCTTCATTGATCAGCACCTGATAAGCTTCTACAACCGTATTCCTGTTAACCTTTAACGTTGCCGCCAGATTTCGGCTGCCCGGCAATGCATCTCCGCCAGTAAGTCTTCCGGAACGGATATCCGCAATGATTGTGTCGGCAATCTGGAGATACACTGCCTGATCAAGATGTTTATCTATTTCAAATTCTAATTTCCAAGGTCTTAACATCTGGACTATCTATTTATGTGAAAACTGACTCATTTGAACAGGCCAAATATAAAATAATTTTGTCATGCAATAAAGCACAAAACTTTTTAAATTTTAAAATCATGGACAAAAAACAATTCAGTTCAAAAGACTTTCATGAAACCTTTGCAAGGCCTAAGTATGTTAAACCAAGCCATTTAATTCATAAAAATGTAGAACATGCAGGAGAGCATAATCAGTTTTCAACGGAGAGAAAGCACCCTGTCTTTTTTGTTGATCTACCCAGTAAAAACGTTAGTATGACTATTGGCGGACTGCTTCCGGGGCAACAAACCAACAGACACAGACATACTTATGAGACCGTAGTATTTGTCATTGAAGGAAAAGGATGGACAGAAGTGGAAGACGAGAAAATTCACTGGGAAGCCGGAGATGCTGTTTATATACCTTCCTGGGCGTGGCACAGACACCAAAATCTAAGCGATACGGAGTCTGCTAAATATATCGCCTGTGAGAATGCTCCGCAATTGCAGAATCTGGGCGTTGCTTTAAGAGAAGAAGAAGGAAGAGACCTGTAATCATTCACCTTAAAAAATAAAAATGAAAAATGTACCCTTCAAAGGAATAATTGCTTATCCTATAACTCCTTTTGATGAAAATGAAAGAATAAATCTTCCTCTTTTCAGACATCTGGTTGAAAGGCTTATCCAATCAGGAAGTCATGGAATTGCTCCGCTGGGAAGTACCGGAGTGATGCCCTATCTGTCTGATGACGAAAAGGAATCCATTACCGAAGCAACCATACAACAGGTCAACGGAAGAATTCCAACCCTGGTGGGAGTTTCTAATCTTACGACAGAAAAAACGATTTACCACGCTCAGTTTGCAGAAAAAGCAGGGGCTGATGCGGTAATGATCATTCCTATGAGTTACTGGAAACTTACAGACGATGAAATTGTAGCGCATTATGATGCGGTTGCCCGTAAAATTTCTATTCCCATTATGGCTTATAACAATCCGGCAACAAGTGGAGTCGATATGTCACCTTCACTTTTAAAAAGACTTCTGGAAATCCCCAATATAACTATGATTAAGGAAAGTTCGGGGGATATTCAGAGAATGCATTATCTGAGAAGAGAGCTGGGGGAAGAAGTGGCTTTTTATAACGGATCAAATCCATTGGCATTAGCTGCGTTCACAGCAGGTGCCAGAGGCTGGTGTACAGCTGCTCCGAATCTTATTCCTGAGCTCAATATCAACCTCTACCAGTCTGTTGAAGAAGGAAATCTTACAAAAGCAAAAGATATATTCTATCAGCAATTTGATCTTCTAAAGTTTATTGTGAATAAAGGCTTACCAAGAGCGGTGAAAGCAGGTCTTCATATTCTTGGCGAAAACGGAGGGAGTTTGAAAAGTCCCTTAAAGCCTTTAACAGAAAAAGAAACCGAGGAATTAAAGAATATTATTAAAAACCTTACTCATTAAGAATCTTATGAAAAAATCTGTTTTTTATCACGCAGGATGTCCTGTCTGTATCAGTGCAGAACACGACATTATAGACCTTATAGGATTTGAAAATATAGAAATAATTCATTTGGGAAATGACAAAAATAAGATGGCAGAAGCTGAAAAGGCTGGTGTAAAATCTGTGCCGGCTTTAGTAACCCCTCATGGAAATGTTCTTCATATTAATTTTGGAGCATCAATAGAAGAGATTAAAAAATAACGGCATCCATCCTGGATAAAACGGCTCAAGAAATTGAGCCGTTTGTTATTGAAAAATCTATATATCAAACGTTTTATCTCAGGCACACCCTTTAAATGGTTGCATTGCCTTCAATGCCGTCTGAATTATTAGTTTTATGTCCTGTAATTGCTGAAGTTACAAAATTAAACAGGCTCACCAGTTTTCCGGCTTTGGTATCCCAATAATATGTTTCCTCAGGTTCTACACGAATGATGGTAATATCGGGATCGTCTTTTCCGTCAAACCATGCGTTGGCTAATGGTGACCATTTTTCATCAATGGTTGCTTTATCTTTATAAACAGATGCCTGTCCGTAAACAGAAAGATATTGAGCATCACCATTATTCATGAAAAATAATTGTACCCGCCGGTCTTCTTTGATTTCAAAATTTTTATTGCTGGTTCCGCTGCTGATAAACCATAAGTTTCCGCTGTTGTCTGTTTCCTGTAGTGACATAGGCCGTGAATTGACAGGAAGCGTTTCCAGATCTGTGCAAAACATACATATTTTTGCTTTTTCCGACAGTTCCTTGATCTTTTTAATCGCCTCGAGGTGGGTAAGATTTTGTGTTGACATAATATAATATTTTAAGTGACTGGCTGATGAATAAAAGGAATCTCCTTTTGCAAAACAGCTCTATCGATAGAGCTTTAATATGGGTTGAAATATTCAAATACCTGACCAAAAGACTTAAAAATGTGGTATATGGCGATTAATTTCTAATAATCTTTTTTAAAAAGAACAAAGTCTTGTTTACTTCTTATTACCTTAATAAAACAATAAAAGACACGAACATACAAATGATTATTCATGAATTTTTTGCGTACATTTGAATATGCAGTTTGAACCTCCCGGACATCTGAAGCCTTTTATCAGGCACTATATCTTTTTGGAAAACTCTGAAAAGAATACTAAGGATGTAAGGTTATTTACCGATGGCAGTACCGGACTAATCTTATCGGGGGATATGAAGCTGTATTCCCGTATTTCCGATACCCGAATGCCTCTTTCATTTTTTTACGGAGCTTTAAGCAGCTATAAAGATTTTTATTCCCAAGGTGAATTTTTTTTAATAGCGGTCATATTTCAGCCTTATTTTCTGAATATTCTTTTAAAGGCCTCTGCCCGAGAATCCCGGGATCAGATTATTTCAGTAGAAGATGTTTTTCAATATCAGCTGCTTCCTTTTCAGGAAAGCCTTTTCAATAAAATCTCTCCCATATCTGTTATTAACGAACTCAATATTTTTTTTAGTGATTTTTTACATAAAAAAACGGATTCAGACTATAAGCTGATCATTGCAGTACAACAGTATATACTTACAAATAATGGCCGTATTTCTTCAAAAGAACTGGAAAAATTCAGCGGATATTCTGAACGGCAGCTGGAGCGAAAGTTTGAAAACAACATGGGACTATCTCCTAAAAAGTACAGCAATATCATTCGGCTTCATTATTTCCTGAGCCTTATCAATAAAGCTGCGGGAGATCAAAATATGACCGGTCTTTCTTATCATGCAGGGTATGCGGACCAATCACATCTTATCAGAGAATTTAAAAATAATGTAGGGCTGACTCCGAAACAATATTTAAAAACAGAAAATAAAATGGCGGTTAATTTTATCGAGTTGTAAGCATGATGTCGGTTTTATACAATTTTTCAGTGATGTGATCATGTAGTTTTGCTGAAAAAAAACAATGAATATTAAAATTTCAACTGCACAATTCGAAAACAAAAGCGGAAACAAAGAATACAATCTTTCCGTGATAGAAAAATTAGCCGGTCAGGCTGCTTCTCAAGGCTCTCATGTGATTGCTTTCCATGAATGTTCCATTACCGGATATACTTTTGCCCGAAACCTTTCGCGGGAACAGCTTCTTGATATTGCAGAACCCATTCCGGATGGAGAAAGTATTAAGCGATTGCAACAGATTGCTAAACAATACGATATTACCATATTGGCAGGGCTTTTTGAGAAAGATGAGAACAATCGTCTTTTCAAAGCTTATGTCTGTGTGGATAAAACAGGGCTGAAGGCCAAATACAGAAAACTTCATCCCTTTATCAACCCGAACCTTACCCCAGGTAATGAATATTGTGTATTTGAGATTCATGGATGGAAATGTGGTATTCTAATTTGCTATGACAATAATATCGTTGAAAATGTCCGGGCAACTAAACTTCTGGGGGCCGATATTATTTTTATGCCTCATGTAACGATGTGTACTCCTTCTACCAGACCCGGTGCCGGTTTTGTTGATCCTAAACTATGGGAAAACAGAGAAAAGGATCCTATTTCTTTACGCTTAGAATTTAACGGAATGAAGGGCAGAGACTGGCTGATGAAATGGCTTCCTGCAAGAGCTTATGATAACGGTGTGTATGTTGTTTTTTCAAACCCTGTTGGGATGGACGATGACCAGTTAAAAAACGGATGTTCTATGATCGTTGATCCTTTTGGGGATATTGTTGCAGAATGCCGTTCATTCAATGATAGTTTTGAATCGGCGGTTATAATCCCGGAAAAACTGGTTCAGGCTGGAGGTTATCGATATATAAAAGCCCGAAGACCGGACTTGTATAAAGATATTCTTGGAAGGGAACATTCTGCTGAACAGAAAGTTGTATGGATGCATGATCAACCCGACAAATAATTTTTGTTGAAGTGTTGAAAAGCAACAAAGACGGGAAAGATTCAAAGCTTTTCAGTAAACATAATCCTTTATTTTTGCCACGAATGCACGGATAAAATAAAGCGTGTATTCTTGGCATTTTGTATTTTCTTTGAATCCTGAAGTACTTTATACAATTTGAGTGCGTTATTTGTTTATTATTATTCTGATAGTTTTACATAATTTAAATAATTTTTATAATACATTTTTTCGTCGGAAATTTGTCTTGTCAATATCAACAAAATTACAAGACAATGAATTTTCAAAAAGAAATACAAATCAATACCGCTGCACAGAGCGTTAAAAGCAAAGGTCTTCCTGCGGCATTATGGGCACTGACAATAAGTGCTTTCGGAATTGGGACTACAGAATTTGTGATTGTAGGTCTCCTGCCAACAGTGGCTTCAGATCTGGGGATTACGATTCCTTCAGCAGGTTTACTGGTAAGTCTTTACGCTATAGGTGTTGCGATTGGAGCCCCGATATTAACGGCATTAACCGGAAAGGTTCCCCGTAAAATGCTTTTAGTTTTCATTATGCTGTTATTTGTTATCGGAAATGGATTAGCTTCTATCGCACCCGGTTTTATCACCCTTGTTCTGGCCAGAATTCTAACAGGGTTTGCTCATGGAGTCTATTTTTCTATTGGTTCCACGATCGCAGCATCACTGGTTCCGGAAGAGAAAAGAGCAACAGCCATTTCTATCATGTTTGCAGGGCTTACGCTGGCTATTGTTACTGGAGTTCCGTTAGGAACTTTTATAGGACAGCATTTTGGATGGCGGGCTACCTTTATAGGAGTGTCAATTCTTGGGATTGTCGGATTAATAGCGAGTATGTTATTGGTTCCTAATAATCTGAAAAACGGAAAAACGACATCGCTGAAAAGCCAGTTTAAGGTATTGGGAAACAAACGTTTAATCTTTGCTTTTTTGATGACTGCAATGGGATATGGCGGAACATTTGTTGTTTTTACTTATCTGTCACCTATTTTACAGAAAATCACAGGATTTCAGGAATCTACGGTAACTTTTATTCTCCTTATTTATGGAATTGCTATTGCGCTGGGAAATCTGATTGGCGGGAAAGTTGCGAATAAAAATCCTTTAAAAGCTCTTCTATGGATGTTTGCTGCGCAAGGCTTAGTTTTATTAGTCTTTTATTTTACGGTAAGCAGTCCGGTGCTAAGTATCATTACGCTTTTCTTTTTAGGGGCACTTTCTTTTGCTACCGTTCCGGGGCTTCAGCTTCTGGTCGTACAAATTGCGGAAAAAGAACTTCCGGGAACAGAAGATGTAGCATCGGGAATTAATATTGCCGCTTTTAATATCGGGATTGCCATCGGATCTTATGCCGGAGGAATGATTGTAACATCATCCCTGGGATTGGGAAGTACCCCGTGGATTGGGGCTTTATTCCTGGTCATTACGGTGTTGATTACGATCTATAGTATTCGTTTAAGTAAAAAAACAAACTAAGTACAACTTATCCGAAAATCAAAATTGGATCTGTAAAAATTCCCTTCTCTTGTGGGGGTGGCAAAAATTCAAAGAATTGTTGACGGAGTGGTCATTACTGCCCGGTAATTATATTTCCAAACAAAAATATTGTAAAGCCAAAATCTTAGTTTTAAGTAAATATATGAAGTAAGGATACTGAGGGATAGGTTTTAATAGTAAGGGCAGATCGATGGTCTGCCCTTATTTATTTAATATAAATGCAAAGTTTTAATATATAATTTCTTATTTCCAGAAAACAAAGAGGTTAATCAACATTGTTGATCCGAGGAAGCGTATGGCTTATCAAAGCGGGCTTATCTGCCTTTTTTGCACTATAGATATTCTTTAATCTCTGCGTTTAAAAATAAAATATACATTTCCTGATGAATACTTGCCTGAAGTTGTTTAAACGTCTGAACGAAATAAGGATTAAAAAAATATTTAAATCTCATAAATCTCCGAATCCGTAAATACAAAAAACGTACTTTTCTCAGGAAGGTTTTTAGTATCAAGGCCTGTAAATTCACTAAAAGCAGGGAGTAGTAATTGATAAGGACTAAGAACAAAACAGGGAAGTCTGATACTTTTCACGGCGGAATGTAAAATAATCCCCGGGTGAATATGTCCGGTAATCTGAAATCCGGGTTTTGTTTTTTCAAAATCATGGATAAAAGTAAAGCTGCGAACTTCCAATGAAGGCGCTTTAAAGTTTAAACACAATTTTTTTTCTAAAGATTCTGACAATCGGTCATGATTTCCCTCAATAAGATAAAACTGAATCTCAGGATACTGATTCCTCCACCTGCAAAACTCATCAACATCCGAATTATCTCCTGCATGGAGCAGATCACCCACCACAATAAATTTATCCGGCTGAAAATATTCAATTAAAGCAGATAAACGCTCCATATCACTCTTCATAATATGATTGGCCAGAGCAATTCCGTTTTTACGGAAATGGGCAGTTTTTCCAATATGAAGATCAGAGAGAATCAGCGCTTTTTCTTTTTCCCAGAATGCAGCACGCTGATTGGTTAAAGTAAAAGTCTCATTTTGAATGGAAATAGTTTTGGTGGCTATAAACACGATGACGAATTATGAATTTAAAGGTTAAAGGTGGGTGTTTACAATATGTTTTATGTAGTCCTATATAATGCCCTTGTTTTTATTTTTTCCTGCTCTCTTTCGATGAGTAAAGCGGCAATTACCCTGCCGGAAGACTGGTTCTTATTGTTTGCCAAAGCTTTGCGAACTTTCTCTTCCGGCACATCAATTCTATATAAAATGCTTAGGAGTTTATTAAAATCTGTTTGGATGATATGTTCCAGATATTCAGATATGACAGAAAATAATTTTTCTTCTGTATCATTCTGTTCTACAGGAATATCTAGTTTGTCAACAATAAGTAATAGCGGTTGATTAGTTTCCATTTTAAAGCCTCTTAAATTGTCTTTCATAAGTATAAATCAAGGGATCTCCGGTGGCTATTTCTTTTTGAAGAATTTCTTCAGGAGAAAGATGTTCGAGATACATTACCAGTGCCCGGAGGCTGTTGCCGTGAGCAACGATTAATATATTCTCACCATCCTTCAATAAAGGATTTATCTTTTCTTCAAAATAAGGAATCACTCTGTCATAAGTATCTTTAAGACTTTCTCCTCCGGGAGGAGCCACATCATAAGACCTGCGCCATATATGGACCTGTTCGTCCCCGTATTGTTTGGCGGTTTCAGCTTTATTTAATCCTTCCAGATCACCGTAAGAGCGTTCATTCAATGCTTTATCTTTAATAACCGGAATATTGGGTTCTCCGATTTGTTCCAGGATAATATCCAGGGTGTGTTGTGCTCTGATAAGAGTAGACGTAAAAGCAATATCGATTTGTTCACCCCGTAAAGAAATCCCTGCATTTCGGGCTTCTTCTCGCCCAAGATCTGTTAAATCAATATCTTTCCAACCGGTAAATCTGTTTTCAAGATTCCATTGTGATTGTCCGTGACGGACCAGGAATAGTTTTGTCATATTCTGTTTATTTGTGTTTAGCTTCCGCAAGAGATGCATTCTTCAGGATGATCCAGGGAACAGGAAATATCTTCATAATTTTGCTGTCCACTTTCTGTTTTTTCTACCGTAAATTGAATAGCATCTGCAGCAGCTTTAGTACGAAGATAGTACATTCCTGTCTTTAATCCGCTTTTCCACGCATGAAAATGCATCGAAGTGAGCTTAGCCATATTCGGTTGGGCCATAAATAAATTAAGAGATTGTGACTGACAGATAAAAGCACCACGATCAGCGGCCATATCAATAATTGTTTTTTGTCTGATCTCCCAAACGGTTTTATACAGTTCTTTCAAGGGAGCCGGAATTTGGGCAATGTTCTGTACAGATCCGTTTTCTGCAATGAGCTTATTTTTCATGGTATTATTCCAGAGGCCTAAATCCGTTAGATCTTTGAGTAAAAATTTGTTCACCACTACAAATTCTCCGGATAATACCCGTCTGTTGTAAACATTGCTCGTGTAAGGTTCAAAGCACTCATTATTGCCTAAAATCTGCGAAGTAGAAGCTGTGGGCATGGGTGCAACCAAAAGAGAGTTCCGGACACCATATTGCATGACTTGTTGACGGAGTATTTCCCAGTTCCAACGATCAGAAGGGATTACGTTCCATAAATCAAATTGAAATCGGCCTTCGGACAGCGGGGAACCCTGAAAGCTTTCATATGTTCCGTATTCTTTTGCTAATTGCATGGACGCTTCCATAGCGGCAAAATAAACCGTTTCAAAAATATCCTTGTTAAGCTGTCTGGCTTCCTCACTTTCGAAAGGTAATCTCAATTGCAGGAAAACATCTGCCAAACCCTGTACACCCAAACCGATAGGTCTGTGTTTGAGGTTAGATACTTTTGTTTCAGGAACAGGATAGTAGTTAGTGTCAATTACTTTATTAAGGTTTCGGGTGACAATCTGAGTGACTTCATAGAGCTTTTGAAAATCAAAGCCGTTCTCATTCACATATCTTGGTAAAGCTAAAGAAGCAAGATTACAAACGGCTACTTCTTCAGCGCTGGTATATTCCATGATTTCAGTACAAAGATTAGAGCTTCGGATTGTTCCTAAATTTTTCTGATTAGATTTTTCGTTGGCAGCATCTTTATAACACATAAAAGGAGTGCCTGTTTCAATTTGTGCTTCCAGAATCGCGTTCCATAATTCGCGGGCTTTTATTTGTTTTTGAAATTTACCCTCTTGTTCATAATGAAGATATAATGTATTAAAATTATTTCCGTACGTTTCAAATAACCCGGGTGCTTCATTGGGATCAAATAGTGACCATATTGTATTTTCTTCTACGCGCTTCATGAATAAATCGGGAATCCATAATGCAGGAAATAAATCTCTGGCCCGCATTTCTTCCTTACCGTGATTTTTACGGATATCCAGAAAATCAAAAATATCAGCATGCCATGGTTCCAGATAAATGGCAATAGCTCCTTTCCGCTTTCCACCACCCTGATCTACGTATCGGGCCGTATCGTTATACACCCGGAGCATCGGTAAAATTCCGTTAGAAATCCCGCCTGTTCCTTTGATGTAACTTCCTGTTGATCTTACATTATGAATGCTTAATCCGATTCCTCCGGCGGCTTGAGAAATAAGAGCACATCTTTTAAGGGTATCAAATATTCCGCTGATGCTGTCTTCAGTCATGCTTAATAAAAAGCAGGAGGACATCTGTGGCTTGGGAGTTCCGGCATTAAAAAGGGTAGGTGTAGCATGAATAAACCATTTTTCACTCATAAGGTTATAGGTTTCAATAGCTGCTTTGATGTCTTCTTTATGGATACCGAGGGCTACTCTCATAAAAAGGTGTTGAGGACGTTCTGTAACTTTTCCCTGAGTACGAATCAAATAGGATCGTTCAAGCGTTTTAAATCCGAAATAATCAAAATTATAATCCCGGTCATAAATAATACTGCTATCGATTTGATCGGTATTTTTAAGAATAATGTCTAAAATTTCACCGGATATCAACGGAGCATGTTCTCCGGTAGCCGGATCAATATAATCATGCAGTAATATTGCCGTTTTGGAAAAAGATTTTAAAGTATTTTTATGAAGGTTACTTACAGCAATTCTGGCAGCGAGTACTGCAAAATCCGGATGGATAGTCGTACAGGCTGCTGCCGTTTCAGCGGCAAGATTATCCAGTTCTGTGGTGGTCACCTGATCATAAATTCCCTGAATGACCTTTTTGGTAATTTCTATGACGTCATTTTCGGTAACAGCCAGTCCATAAATCAGTTTATGAATACGAGCGGTAATTTTATCAAAATGTACGGCTTCTTTTTTTCCGTTTCTTTTTATTACATGCATAATTATAATGGTGATAAGTTGATGGTAATTTTTTTAAAAGTCTTCATCTAAAGAAAACTTATTGTTTTCTTTGGAATGTTGTGCTACTCCTGTCTTTTGATATTCTCCGACACGACGCTCAAAGAAATTGGTTTTTCCCTGTAAGGATATTAATTCCATAAAATCGAAGGGATTGGAAGCATTCCATATTTTGGAATACCCTAAAGCAAGCAAAAGGCGGTCTGCAACAAATTCAATATATTGGCACATGAGATCTGCATTCATGCCGATAAGCCTTACCGGAAGAGCATCTGTGACAAATTCTTTTTCTATGGTCACTGCATCTGCAATGATTTTCCTGACAATTTTTTCCTGCAATCTGTTTTCAAGATGTTGAGTATACAAAAGGCAGGCAAAATCAGCATGAAGACCTTCATCACGGCTTATCAGTTCATTGGAGAAAGCAAGCCCCGGCATCAGTCCCCGTTTTTTTAACCAGAAAATAGAGCAGAAGCTGCCGGAAAAAAATATACCTTCTACAGCTGCAAACGCAATCAGACGTTCTGCATAGCTTTCACTGTCCATCCATCTTAAAGCCCATTCTGCTTTTTTCTGAACACATGGAATGGTTTCAATCGCTCTCAGTAAATGATCTTTTTCTTTAGCGTCTTTAATGTAAGTATCAATCAACAGAGAGTACATTTCGGAATGAATGTTTTCTATCATAATTTGAAAACCGTAAAAACACCGGGCTTCCGGATATTGCACTTCCTGAATAAAGTTAACGGATAGATTTTCATTAACGATACCATCACTGGCTGCAAAAAAAGCGAGAATATGAGCAATAAAATAACGTTCATCCTTACTCAGTTTATTCTGCCAGTCGTGCATATCCGGTGAGAGATCCACTTCTTCTGTTGTCCAGAAACTGGCTTCAGCTTTCTTATAAAATTCCCATATATCATGATGTCTGATAGGGAATATGACAAATCTGTCTTTATTTTCCTGTAGTATAGGTTCAGTCATGAATGCATTTGTTTTTAATAAAATGGTATAATAAGCGGACGCAAACCGCTGTGGCACCAGTTTGCTGATAACCTCTTGTTTCTTTTATAAAGGCCGCTCCCGCAATATCCAGATGGATCCATGGATAATGGGTGAAGTGTTCCAGAAATTTAGCTGCTGTGCTTGCTCCTCCAACAGGGCCTGCTACATTTTTTAAATCGGCAATGTCGGATTGGAGCATATCTCCGTATTCTTTCCAAAAGGGAAGCTGAAACAGACGTTCATATACATACTCTCCGGATTGTGTCAGTTTGTTCATTGATGACGGATCATTTCCTGTCATTGCAATTCCCAAAGAACCGGTGATTGCTGCTGATGCTCCGGTAAGGGTTGCAATATCGATAACCAGCTCAGGATCAAAATTAGTTGCATAAGTAAGAGCATCAGCTAATACTAAACGTCCCTCTGCATCAGTATTCTGTACTTCAACGGTTGTGCCGTCCATCATCGTAATAATATCATCTACCACCAATGCATCGGGAGCGATTTTATTATCTGTGGCAGGGACTAAACCTATGACATAATAAGGAAGTTTATTGGCACTGATAGCACATATGGTCCCTAATACGGCAGCGCCTCCGGCCATATCATCTTTCATCCCTGACATTGTTCCGCCTACTTTCAGGGAATATCCTCCTGTATCAAACATTACCCCTTTTCCTATCAGAATCATTGGTTTTTTATTGACTGCATTATCCGGCTGATGCCTGAATATATTGAATGTTGGTGGTATTTCAGAACCTCTGTTTACGGCCAGTAAGCCACCCATTTTCAGATCTTCTATTTTCTTTTTATGGAATACTTCTGCCTCAAATCCAAATTCTTCTGAAAGGAGGCCCGCTGTTTCAGTAAATACTAAAGCATCCATATAATTGAGAGGTTCATTCACCAGGTTTTTAGTAATGCTCACAGCATCTACAAGTGAAATCAGTTCGTTGTATTTTTCTTCAGGAATATCATTACTATTAATATGGATGGATATCTTATTCGTTTCAGCCTTTGTTTTATGTTTATGAAAACAATAGCTGCTTAAGAACATTCCTTCCAGAAAAGCCAATCGGTGTTCTTCAGATAAGAGATTGAGTCCTTCTATATTAGCGCCTGAAACCTGTTTCTGTTGCAAAGCTTTATAAACTAAAGCCCCTGTATTCCGTAAGCATTCCGCTTCATGTTCCGGAATTATTGCTAAAAAGCGGTATTGATGGTCTGCTATGGTAAAAACTTCAGCTTTATTTTTCAAAAAAGCATGGTTGACAGGTTTTTCCAAAGCTTTTGGAAATGCCGATTGTTCAAATTGCCCTTTTTGAGTAATAAGAATAATTGGGACAATAATTTCCTGTATTTCAGTTGGGCTTTTGTAAAGTATAGGTTGTATATTGAGGTAATTATCCAAGATTTTCTTCTTTTAATTTGGCGGTTAAAGTTCGTTCTCCTGTAGTCCAGCCACATGCTGTAAGTTCTTCTGTCTGCAAGGCATCTAAAACGCGTAAGACTTCCTGTACATTTCTTCCGATATTCATAGGGTAAAGGCTTAACCATTGAATACAGCCTTTAGGATCTATAATAAAAGTAGCTCTGTTGGCCACTTTTTCTTCGTGATCCAATATTCCCATTTCTTCAGCTAAAGATTTTGAAGTATCGGCAAGCATTGGAAAGGAGAGATCAGCTAATCCCGGATGGTTCTTTCGCCATGCAAGATGAACATATTCAGAATCGGTAGAGGCTCCGATGATAAGAGCATTTCGTTGGGAAAATGCTGTGGTGTGTTTGCCAAATTCTATAATCTCAGTAGGGCAGACAAAAGTAAAGTCTTTTGGCCACCAGAATAAAACCAGCCATTTTCCCTGTTCTCCGGCGTAAGTATGCTTAATCTCGGTGATTCCCATTTTCTGTCCGGATGATATCACTGCTTTTTTATGAAAATCGGGTAGGTGGTCCCCAAGAGTTAGCGGACCTTTCTGCATCAGTGTTGGTTCTTGTGATGCCATTAATTTTTTTATGGAATTACACATTGTTCTTAATTTATACTAATGTTTTTTTTCTCCAGCAATTGTTCTTTCAATAGAGTGAATAGCTTTTCCTGCTTCACTTTGCCCTTATTCTTCTTTTCTGTAAAATGAATATAAGTTACGGCTGCTTTTTTGAGCTCCGGCTGGATCTGATCTGTATTCAGGATGCTATTTCCTGCAAGATGTAAGAGATAATATATCACGCGTTTCAGCATGTTTTCTGCTTCTTCATTCTTTCCGAGCTCTTCATATGTATTGGCCAGATTATTACAGGAAATAATGTAAACCTGAACAAAAGGGATATTGAGACGGGTACAGTCCGGAATGTGGCTGTTGAGTATTTCAGCCCTGTAGAAAGCATCTTTATAACCGGCCAGAGCTTTTTCAAAGTTTCCTTTGTTAAAATAATCATTGGTTGAAATAGTAAGTGCCTTCCAATGATTTTCAATATGGTTCATACAGGTATCGCTCATGTTATTTTAAATTTTCGTTAGCAAAATTCCAGTTCACGATTTCCCAGAAGCCCTCTACAAATTTTGGCCGGGCATTACGATAATCAATATAATAAGCATGCTCCCATACATCCAGAGTCAGAATTGGTTTTTTACCTAAAGTAAGAGGAGTGTGGGCATCTTTCATTGGAATAATTTCAAGGATTCCATTTTCATTTTGGGCAAGCCAGGCCCATCCACATCCGAAAAGCCTGACTGCTGTTGAAGAAAATTCTTCTTTAAAGTTTTCAAAGCTGCCAAAATCTCTGTTCATAAGCGTTGCTATTTTTCCTGTAGGAGCCTTTCCTCCATCGGGAGACATACAGTTCCAAAAGAAGCTGTGGTTCCAGTGTTGGGCTGCATTATTGAATAACCCGGTATTGTTTTCCTCAAATCCCTTTTGGATAATCTGCTCAACGGTAGCTTCTTCCAAAGGAGTATCTTTTATCAATGCAGTAAGATTATTCACATAGGCTGCATGATGTTTGCCGTAATGATAATCAAAAGTTTCTTCTGTAATAATTGGTTTTAGAGCATTTGTGCTGTAAGGAAGCTCCGGTAGGGTTTGTGTAATTGTCATTGTTTTCTATTTTTTAATTTTAAAATTTTAATTGCTTTTCTTAGCTCACCAACTTTATTGAGTTCCAGTAGGGCGGTATTGGTGTCTGCTTTCATCAGATTAGCCTGACGAATATTTCGTTCTAAAAACTTTCTGTTTTTTTCCAATAATTCTATAACATAATCCATAGGAGTAATTTTTCTATTATAAAAGTTAGATAGACAAAATTAATAAGTTAGATTAGTCTAACAAAATTATTTTAACATTTATTTTCCAATAAATTTTACTATGGGACTAAAAAATGCATCTAAGAAAAAAGAGAAGCGGATGTGTGTTTTTACCGAAATAAACAGCTTGAAATCAGCTTTTTATAAGTGATTTATTTTTGGTTGAAAATAGCGTCAAAATGAACAGGATTTTATTATTTTTTAATTTGTTTTAGCATCCGTTGTATTCTTGCGTCCAGCCCTTCACTGGATAGAGTTTGCCTAAGGCTGTCAACTTTTATGGGAAAACTTAAAGGTGTAAAGGTGTAAGAATGTTTTAAAATAATTTCGGATTTCTCAATTCTTTTAAAGGCTTCTACAAGCCGCTGTTCCTGAAGCTGTACGTTGAAAACTTCAGTATACGCCTGCTTAATGAGAAAGTGGTTTGAATCGTAATCTTCCAGTACTTTAAAAATAAGACCGGCAGAACTCTGTAAGGATTTATTGGATCGCTGTTTCCCTGCGTAATTTTGAATCACCATTCCTGAGATGACTGCTATATCACGGAATTTTCTTTTGGCCATTTCTGCAGAATTAATACTTGCGATCACATCTGTCATCAGATTATCTCTGGTTAAGATCTGATGTAAATTTTCCTCATTGAGAGGAATTTCCTTGTCACTGAATAATTCAAATCCATAATCATTCATAGCCATAGAGAATGAAATCGGAGCAAGTTTTGAGATACGGTAGGCCATTAAAGCGGCCATCACTTCATGAACCAGCCGTCCTTCAAAAGGATACATAAATAAATGATAGCCTTCCCGGTTTCTGATCATTTCTACCAGAAATTCATTCTCTTTCGGAATATGAGAGTTTTCTTCCTGATTGATTAATAGAGGATGTAAAAATTTCAGCTCCTTTTCAGAGGCCTTTGGCTGTAAGGCATGTGACAGTTTTTCCCGTAAAAAATGCCCCAGATTTGAACTCAAAGGTAGCCTTCCGCCCAGATAACTTGGCACAAGTGCTTTACCTTTTGCCGCTCTCACATACACTGTCATATCCTTGATCATAACGACTTCCAGGGTACGTCCGGCAAGGATAAATTTTTCCTCTTTTTTTAATTTTGAAATAAAATATTCCTCAATCATTCCGACATATCCACCGGAAATAAATTTGACTTTCAGCATGGCATCGCTTACAATCACTCCCATATTCATTCGGTGCAGCATGGCAATTTTCCTGGAGGTCACTTTATACAAACCATCTTCCATAATCACGATTTTATGGAATTCCTCATAGTTTTTTAAAACACTTCCACCTATAGTCAGAAACTCAAGAATGCTTTTCCATTCTTCATCTAGGATTTCCTGAAAAGCATATACCTTTTTTATTCTTTCATAGGTTTCATCAGGATAAAAGCCGTCTCCGACAGCCAGAGTCATCAGAAACTGAACGAGTACATCGAAACATAAAACCTGAGGTTCGCGGGGTTCGACCACTTTTTGCTTTACCGCTTCTTTTAGTGCGGAAACTTCAATCAATTCTAAAGAATGGGTAGGGACACAAAATATTTTTGAAGTTTCAAAAGGAGAGTGTCCGCTACGGCCTGCCCGTTGTAGAAACCTGGCCACACCTTTTGCTGAGCCGATTTGAATGACGGTATCTACCGGTTTAAAATCAATTCCTAAATCTAAAGATGAAGTAGAAACAACAGCTTTCAACTTTCCGGAACTCAGATTCTCTTCAATCCAGATTCGCAGATGAGCGTCAATAGAACTGTGGTGGATCGCAATCTGACCTGCAAAATCCGGATATGCATCGAGAAGCAGCTGGTACCACATTTCACTCTGACTTCGGGTATTGGTGAAAACAATGGTAGATTTTGAACCGAGAATAATAGGAACCACTTTATCTGCTAATTTATTTCCAAGATGTCCTGCCCAGGGTAAAATTTCGATTTCATCAGGAAAGACCGGAATAATATCTATTTTTTTATGTTCTTTGGCCGTAACTTTTGTCTTTTTTATATCATAGGGAATAAGAACATCCATAGCTTCATTCAGATTGCCAATGGTGGCTGTAATCCCCCAGATTTTCATTTTGGGAACATACTTTCTCAATTGTGAAATTCCCAATTCTATCATCACACCACGTTTTGAACCTAATAATTCATGCCATTCATCTACAACAGTGCATTTCATATCATGAAAAAAAGTTTGGTGATTTTTTTGTGCCAGAAGCAGATGAAGACTTTCGGGGGTTACTACCAGAATTTCAGGCATCTTTTTAACCTGTTGTTGCCTTACTTTAGGATCTGTATCTCCATTTCTGACTCCAACGGTCCAGTCGAGGCCTATTTCATCAATAGCCTCCTGCATGGCTTTGGCAATATCTTTAGACAGTGAACGGAGCGGGGTGATCCAGATCATTTTCAGTCCTTTTTTATACTGTTCGGGATGATTAAGAAAATCTGAAATTAAAGCCAGAAAAACAGAGAATGTTTTCCCGAAACCTGTGGGAGCTATAACCATTCCGCTATAGCCGGTTCCAAACTTCTTCCATGTTTCAATCTGAAATTTAAAAGGAGACATTTCTTTATCTGTCATCCATTGCTGAATGATTCTGAATCCGTCGCTATGTTCAAAAGCTGCCAATTATTGTTATTGTATTAATTTTTTTATTTCTTCAAGATGATCAATTTCATCCACCGTTTTATCTTTCCGCCATCTTACAATTCTCGGAAACCGCAACGCAACGCCACTTTTATGACGATTGCTGAAACCTATTCCTTCAAATGCGATTTCAAAGACAAGCTCGGCTTTTACCGTTCGTACAGGGCCAAATTTTTCAATGGCATTTTTGGTTACAAACCGGCTGACTTCCATAATTTCTTTATCCGTCAGTCCGGAGTAGGCTTTGGCAATAGTTACCAGCTGGTCTCCGTTTTTAACGGCAAACGTGTAATCGGTATAGTAAGCACTTCGCCGACCGCTCCCTTTTTGTGCATAAATCAGAACAGCATCAATGGTATACGGATTTATTTTCCATTTCCACCAGTCTCCTTTTTTTCTTCCGGAATGATAAGGAGATTTTTTATTTTTAAGCATTAATCCTTCGCTGTTTATGGATCTTGAATTTTCACGAATGCTTTTCAGTTCATCCCATTTTTCAAATGGAATATGCTGTGAAAGTTTGATGTTTCCGGGTGCTTCATTGAGTAATAATTCTTCCAGCATGGCTCTTCTTCCGGAAATAGGTTTATCCCTGAGATCATTATTTTCCAGTTCCAGTAAATCGTAGGCAAATACTTCAATCGGAATTTCTGAAAGCATTTTTTTAGTTAAAGTTTTCCTGTTTAATCTCTTTTGTAATTCGTTGAAATTTAAAATATTACCATTGATTACCGCAAGTATTTCTCCATCTAAAACAAAATCCCCTTTCATAGCTTTTACGGTTTCAGTAATTTCAGGAAACTGCTCCGTAACGAGCTCTTCACCTCTGGACCAGATAAATACTTCATCATTTCTTCGGATGATCTGTCCGCGTATCCCGTCCCATTTATATTCTGCTATCCAGTCATCCGGCTCTCCCAGTTCATTCAGGTTTTTCTCCAGAGGATAGGCGAGACAGAAAGGATAGGGTTTTGAATTGTCGGGATTGATATTTTCGGCTGTAATTAATTCCTGAAAAGAAGCTTCACCGGGAAGCCATTTTCCCATAAGGCTGTGCATCAGTGTACTGGCTTCCTGTCCTGAAAATTTAGTCAGGGCATTGATGAGTGTTTTATCTGAAACTCCTATTCTAAAGCTGCCTCCGATTAATTTATTAAAAATCAGGCGTTCCGTATAATCCAATCCGTTCCATGAGCTTAGGACAAATTCTTTTTTTTCATTTTCTTTTTTATCCTTTAAATCAACAATATCCTGCATCCATTGAGATAAGGTCCTGTCAATTTTATGCTGAGGCGGGGGAAGAATCAAGGAAAGAGTTTCACCCAGATCGCCAACAGAAGAATAGCTTTCCTGAAACAGCCATATAGGAAGTTTTGTGATTTCCAATGCCCATTGTTTCATATGACTGGTGTTGACATTTCTTTTGGGCCTTTTTCCCGTAAACAGGGCGATAAACCATACTTTGTCTTCATCAGGAGCACGCTCCAGATAATCGATAATTGCCTCGATTTTAGCATTGGTTTTATTGGTGGTTTCCAGAGCATTGATCAGATCGGCAAAATGTCTCATAGCGTTTTGTTTTCAATGGTTTCTTTTTCCGTTTCATCATCATCACCAAATAGTGTTTCCACCACATCAGAATGAATTCCGGTTTCATTCAGGTATTTAGAGAAAACAGCGGTTTGCCCATGAGTAACATGAACAATTTCTGCTTCCGTAGCCTTTACAGTTTGCAGTAATCCTTTCCAGTCGGCATGATCACTCATGGCAAATCCTGCATCTGCACTTCGCCATCTTCGGGCACCCCGTACCTGCATCCAGCCGGAACAAATAGCTGTCGCAGGGTCCGGAATTTTCTTGATAATATTACTGTCTAACAAAGCCGGAGGCACAATTACTATTTCATGTTCCAGCTTTTTCGGGTGCTCTCTGAAATCCGCAATCTCATATTCCGGAAGATTAATTCCTACCGCTTCAAAAGCTTCATTCAGTTTTCCGATGGAATAGTGGACATTTATTTTACCTAATCCTTCCACGGCTTTCATAATGCGCTGGGCTTTGCCTAAAGAATATCCGATGAAAACAGAGGTTTTATTATTTTCTTTATTTTTCAATACCCAGTTCTGAAGTCTTTTATTGAGATCCTGTACTTCCAGCCAGTTGTATATGGGCAGCCCGAAAGTACTTTCCGTCACAAATTCATTACACCTTACCAATTCAAAAGGAGTACTCAGACCATCATCCTGAATCTTATAATCACCTGAAACTACGGCTACGTAGCCTTTATATTCCAGCCTTATCTGTGCAGATCCGATAATATGTCCGGCAGGATGAAGTGATAACTGTACACCATTAATCAGAATTTTTTCACCATAAGCCACACTCTGACATTCAATGTCCTGTCCGATTCTCTGATGTAAAATAGGTTTTGTAAAATGATGACAAAGGTATTTTTTCATTCCCCATCGTGCATGATCAGCATGGCCATGGGTAATAACTGCCAGATCTACAGGTCTCCAGGGATCTATATAGAATTTTCCCTGCGGGCAGTACATTCCTTTTTTTGTAAATGTGATTAGTTTCAATGGTGTGGCTGGTTTATAAAATTAACTTCAAAAACTTAACCAAATTACAATAAAGTATTGATTTTATTTCTATATGAGATCAGCAATTTAAGGGAATGTGGTATGCTTTACAGCGCATGGTATCTTTGTGGAAATTAGGGTTTGGCTAAAGCCGATGAATTTGTTGCATTATCAATAGAAACGGGCTTCAGCCCGTTTCTATTGATAATGCAGTGTTTTAGAGCCGTTAAGGAATTAAATTTTCAGCTCTTATTCTTTCAAATACTTCTATGAAAGAATCTTCTGTACTTTTATAAGACGTAAAACCGGCCTTTCTGCTGTTAGACATATCACACATCACTTCAAGAGGCCTTCCCAAATCAAGATCGGTGTGCCATGCTGAAGACAGCCGGCTAAGGTTTTTCTCATTGAGATTATATTTTTCCGCTATGGCCTTCCAGATTTCACTGTCATTTTCCAGCTCTTTTTCCAGTGGTCTTATACTTCCTTTAAAGCCTTCTGCTTCTATACCAAACCAGTCGGCTAATCTTTTCCAGAGCCATTTCCAGCGGAATACATCACCATTGGTAATATTGAATGCCTGATTCTTTGCCGATTCGGTTTCAGAGGCCCAGACTAATTGTTTGGCAAGAATCTTAGCATCTGTGATATCGGAAATACCGTTCCATTGCGCTTCAGATCCCGGCCAGACGAATTTTCTTCCTGTTTCTTTACAGATACTGGCATAAACGGCCAGGGTAGAGGCAATATTCATTAAGTTTCCTACTGTATATCCCACAACGGTATGGGGTCTGTGAATACTCCACGTAAATTCATCTCTTTCGGAGGCTTTATACACTTCATCTTCCTGAGCATAATAAAAATTAGGGAGGGAAAGTCTCGGATGTTCTTCTCTGACAGGTGTTTCAGGGAGGATTCCTTCTTTGGCATAGGCTTCAAAAGGCCCTAAATAATGTTTCAGTCCGGTTACCAGCGCAACATGCCTAACAGACTTTTTCGGGGACAGTACATTGAGCAGATTTCTTACCAATGTACTGTTGATAAGGATATTTTCTTCTTCCGTGTCATGGCGCATCCAGGTTGTAAAATAAACGTGAGTAGGAGAGAGATCCTTCAACGCTTCATGAAGATTGTGTTCATTCAGCAAATCGGCTTTAACAGTATGTAAACCAGGGATGTTGTTTTGGGGATTTCTGGATAGTCCGTAGGTAGTCCACCCCTGAGCGATAAGTTCTTCAGCAAGGTTACTCCCCGTAATTCCGGTAGCACCCACTACCAATGCAATATTTTCCATAAGTCTTGTAAATTTTTTTACAAAATTATGGGTGAGAATAAGCTTTTACGCTTGATCTGGATCATGCATTTGAATTGATCAGGATCAAGGGCTGTTGAGTAAATTTTTCTTACGAATACGGCTTACCGTTTCAGGAGCAAGCCCCAGATAAGAAGCAATGAGATTGTGGGGGATCCTTTTGATCATTTCAGGATTTTTCTGTGCAAACTGCAGGTACTTTTCTTCAGCAGTATAACTGTTGGAAACAATAAGCCTGTAATCTTTTGTCACCAGACTGTTCTGATACAACATTCTAAAATAACGGTCCATTACCGGAACGTCCAGCATGATTCTGTTGTAATCTTCCAGTGTAATCATCAGGATATCTGTTTCTTCAATGGCATCGATATTCAGAACAGACTTTTCCTGATTTACAAAGCTGTTGAAATCGGAAATCCACCAGCCTTCGAAAGCAAACATATTGATATGTTCATTTCCTTTTTCATCCGGAAAATAAGATTTTAGTAATCCTTTGCTTACGAAAGAAAGAGATTTGCAGATTTCTCCTTCCTCAAGCAGATATTGTTTTTTTCTGAGCTTTTTAAAGCTAAAAAAAGACTGTACCTGTTTTTTCTGGTGATCAGTGATATCAACTTTATTTTGTATATGAGAAAGCAGGACGTCAAACATCAGTTAAATATTTTTTCAAAAATAATGCTTTCGTATTAGTGTTCAAAATCATAGAGATTAATCCCGACATTTTCATCTTTAATCTTCACTACTTTTGTGTTTAACGGATAGAAAATGAATTCTGCAGCCCCCTGGATTTTTGCATCCAGAAGATGTCCTGCCAAAGCGGTATAATCTTCTCTTCCTAATGTAATATGCAAATGAAGGAGTATTTTTCCATCCACTTCGGATACATTTCCTGAAATATTGGCAACTTCCATCTGTTCTGTAAAAGTTTTGTCTACATATTTTTTTGTTGAAGGATTAAAAAACCTGAGTGTTGCTTCACTTACGGCTCCTATACCCGTAACTTCTCCTGCACTGATACTCTGATGCTGAACAAAATCTGTTAAAGCTTCCACAATATTTGAGTGGTTTTTAAGGCTTAGTATATAAATATGATCTACTTTTCTGGCAGACCAGTTGTTACCTTTACAATTTTTGATCTCCATATTATCTTATTATTTTTAAATAATTTATAATTCCTATGACATCATCCTGCCCGAAACCTTTATCATGTGCAGTTTGATAAGTATTAACCAGAACTTCAGATAATGGATAGCCAGCCCCTGCATTTTTAGCAAGAAGAATATCTTTTAGCATAAGATCAAGAGCAAATGCCGGAGTGTAATGATCCTCAATCAGCATGGGTGTTTTTACTTTTGTGGCACCGCTTCCGCTTGCACTTTCATTAATGATTTCAAGCATATCTGATCGTTCAATACCTAATTTTTCTGACAGTAAAACAGTTTCTGCCAATCCCTGATAAATAGCTGCCAGAAAATAATTAACAGACAGCTTTCCGGCAATTCCTTTACCGTTTTCTCCCAGATGTTTTACGGATTTCCCCATTTTCATCAGATAAGGCATCGCACGTTGTAGATTTTCTTCTTCACCTCCGGTCATAATGATTAATGTTCCTTCCTTCGCCGGCTGAGTACTTCCGGCCACCGGAGCATCGATAAAGGAAGCTTCTTTTATTCTCAGTGCGTCTGCAGTTTCTTTAGAGGCTTCAGGTGAAATGGTGCTCATATCTACAAAAAGTTTTCCTTGAATATCCAGATTCAGAATCTCTTTATAAACAGCCTTTACCGCAGCGTCATTGGTGAGCATTGTGAATATAAGATCTGTATTTTGTACAAGATCTTTAACGTGGGTATATACTGAAGACTTTTCTTCAAAATCTCTGGCTTTTTCAGGAGATCTGTTATAAACAGAGAGGGGAAATCCTGCTTTTTCGAGGTTTTTAGCCATAGGATGGCCCATATTTCCCAATCCAATAAATCCGATTTTTTCTATTTTCATATTTTTTATTGTATTATAAATGATGTTTTCAGAGAAAGCCTAATCATCAGAATCATCTGTTTTTCAGCCTATGAATAAGAAGGCAAAGTATATATTTTGTATGCAAAAAATCTACCACATCCTAGCTTCATAGGATTAAGTTTTAGTTATATTTTCAGCCATACACTTTCAAAACCGGAGAAACTTTCAGAAATTTGCAGTAAAAATAAGAATTAATGAAGATCGTAGACCTTGAAAAATGGAACAGGAAAGAGCATTTTGAATTTTTCTCAGGTATGGCAAGCCCTTATTTTGGTTTTACAACAGAAGTGGACTGTACAAAAGCCTATGATACGGCTAAGGCAAAAGGATATTCTTTCTTTGCCTATTACTATCACAAGTCCATGGTTGCTGTCAATACAGTAGAGGAATTAAAGCTTAGAATTGTTGACGGGCAGGTTGTCCAGTTCGATATCGTTCATGCAGGAAGTACGATCGGCAGACCGGACGGAACTTTTGGCTTCTCATTTACCCATTTTTCAGAGAATTTTGAGATTTTCAATGCTGCATTACAGGAAGAGATTAAAGGGGTTCATCTTTCTTCAGGGCTTCGATTAAGCAATAAAAGATTAGGAAAAGATCACATCAGACATACCACGATTCCCTGGAATTCTTTTACTGCGATTCTTCATCCGACAGATTTTAACAATGATGAATCGGTACCCAAAATATCTTTTGGTAAATTCAATATCCGTGATGGCAGAAAATTCCTTCCGGTTTCCATTGAAGCTCATCACGGTCTTGCAGACGGTATTCATATTGCAAAATACCTGGAAGAGTTTCAGAGACAGTTGGATCAGTAAGGTGGTATTATATCTGTCTGCAGACATGCTAAGCCTGATCAAAACTCAATAATCATTTTTCACCTTCGTTTTTAATTCTTTACGGAAAACCGTAAAGAATATGTTCTTCTATTCAATACATTTGGGCAATATTAGTATATTAGAGAATTGATTTCCCATCGGAGATCCGGACACCAATACCGCAATTTTATGAAGATGAGCAATTTTGAAAATACAGAAGTACAACCTGTAGCCAACACAACAGATCTGCGTATTGATTTTGTAAAGAAACCTATCAGTTCACGATAAATTTATCAGTTGTTATGGCCAGCGAGAATCCTTTATTTATAAACGCTTCCGATTTTATCATTGATGTTTCAGGAAATGCTGATATCCCTATTAATTTCAGAAGTGAACATATTGTTTCCGGTACTGAGATTGCACAGCATTCAGGGAAGTCTTATCACTCTGACGAAGGGAAAATAGGTAAGAAATATATCCGCAAACTCAGTCTGAATGAAAATCAGGTCAAAATGCTGGATAAAATGTCTTTTTCCGGGAATGTCTTTAATGAAATTGAATATTGCAGAATACAGATTTTAAAGCAGTTTTTAAGAGCTATTGATTATCTTTATCAACACTGTATTCCTGTGAATACCTCTTATGTAACAGTCATTGATGAAGTCTCGGAGATTATTGTATGCCTCAGATACAATTACAGAAAAGACAGCCTGAATTACGGCTATACTTACGATTCTGTACAAACGGAAATTTTCAATCATATCTTAAAATTATGCGAAAATAATGTTCGTGAAGTTTATGCTATCAAAAGAAAAATAGGTACTGATTTTAATTATAATGAGCCGGATATTCTTCATCAGTACCATAGAAAAATTGTTTCTAAGCTTGATGTTTTTTTTATGGAAAACCGGCATCAGATTCTGGAAGCAGATTATAAAACGAATACTATTCTTAATGAAAACAATACCATCCGATGGAAGACTGCGTTTGCTCTTATAAAAGAAGACTATTCTAATCCGCAAGCTTTTGAAAGGGAGATTTTCAGACTTGCAGAAGTCAATATTAAAAATCCTTCTGCAGATGCTATATTCTTTGAAGCTTCAAAATTTGTAGCGGAATATGATAAAATCTGTGCATTGCGTCTTTATATCCATTATCTTGAAAAAGATATGGATTCACCGAAATTTGATCAGAGGCAGCTGAATAAAAACATTCAGAAAAACCTGTTTTCTACCAAAGAACAGTTTTTAGATTTTGAAAAAATTGTGAACGAATTTATGGGTGACAGGAATCTGGAAGCAGCTCTTCAGAAAGCGGGCCAACTGTATCTTCCAAAAAGGAAAATAATCACTATTGATCCGGAAGCTATAAAAAATATTCAGGCATTAGATTCGGAAGCTGCAGACATTTTGGGACAGATCCTCAGTGAAGATGATGATGAGGAAGAAAGACCTGTACAGAAACCGGAAAGCTTTACTGAATTAACGATTTCCATAACACATCCGGTTTCTGAGATTCAGGCTTCAAAATATCTTAATGAACTCAACCTGAACGATACTCAAAAAGAAATCCTCAACTTATTTGAAAAACACAGCTTCAATATTCTTCAAAGTGATTTCAGCGGATTTATTAAAACGAAAGGCCTTTTTACGGGCTCTGCTATAGACTCTGTCAATGAATCCTGTTTTGAAATTCTGGATGATGTTCTGATTGAAGAGGAAGATGAGTATTTTATTATTAACACAAATTATTACCAAAAACTTTTAAACAATGATCGATAATATTAAACCCAAAGAAGCTGCCTCCATTGTCAATTCTCTGGTAAGCGGAGTCGTACCGAAAATTGGAGTACAGCATATTACAGTAGGAAGATCTGAAGAAATCAATGCAGCAATCGGGGCTCTGCAAGATGTAAAAAACGGTCTGAGCCTTGTGAAATTCTGGATAGGGGATTTCGGAAGCGGAAAATCTTTTATGCTGCATGTATTAAATACAGTAGCTTTAAAACAAAAATTCGTAGTGGCCAATGCCGATTTTACTCCGGATAACAGACTTTATGCCAATGACGGAAAAAGTGTGATTCTGTACTCAGCGATTATGGATAATATTGCTATTCAGACAAAGCCGGAAGGGGGAGCTTTACAAACTTTGCTTGAAAAATGGATTGAGCAGGTGATTGCAAAAACAGCAGAAGAAAATCATATTTCATTAACGGAAATCAGAGACGATCAGTACCTGACTCTGATCCAGCATTCTATTATGAAAACCATCAATGAAATTACCGAAGTAGGAGGATTCGATTTTGGATCGGCTGTTATCAAATATTATGAAGGCTATGTTAAAGGTGACGAGCTTTTACGAAGAAATGCCCTGAAATGGCTTAAAGGTGAATATTCTACTAAAACAGAGGCGAGACAGGATCTTGGAATCCGGGAAATCATTAATGACTCCAATTATTATGACATGCTTAAAAACTTCTGTAAGCTTTTTGTAAGTATGGGGTACAGCGGTTTTATGATCAATCTGGATGAGGCAATTAATCTGTATAAAATCTCAGTTTCTGCTTCGCGGGAGAAGAATTATGAAAAAATACTATCTATTTATAACGATTGTTTTCAAGGGAAAGTCTCTAACCTGTTTATCAATTTTGCGGGAACAAAAGAATTTCTGGAAAATGAAAGAAGAGGGCTTTTCAGTTATCAGGCCTTAAAGTCAAGACTGGAAAGCAATAAATTTGAAACATCGGAATTACGTGATTTTGCACAGCCCGTTATTAAACTGATGCCTTTAAATCACAATGAAATCTTTGTGTTGCTTAAAAAATTAAAACTGATTTTTGATTTCAATTATCAAACGGATCTCAATATTTCGGATGAAGAAATTTCTGTTTTTATGGAAGAGATATTCAATAAACCTGGTGCCTCTGAATTCCTTACTCCAAGAGAAGTTATCAGAGATTTTCTGAATATTCTCAACATTATCAGACAAAACCCTGAAGCAGACAAGAGAAGATTGTTTGGAGATATTGAAATATCGGACGAAAGACCTAATGATCTTATTATTTTAGACAGTATTGAAGAACTATGACAGCATTCAGTCTGCTTTCCGAACCTATCAGAAAGTATATCAGAGATCAGAAGTGGGAAAGTCTAAGGCCAATTCAGGAAGCCGCTATTCAAAGAATTGTTTCAACCGATAATCACTATATTCTTATATCAAGAACAGCTTCCGGTAAGACCGAAGCTGCTTTTCTCCCTATTTTATCAAAAGTGAATTTTAAAGAACCGGGAGTCAAAGTTCTTTATATTTCTCCATTGATTGCCCTGATCAATGATCAGTTTGTCAGAGTAGAAAAATTATGTGAGTATCTGGATGTTCCGGTTACAAAATGGCATGGAGAAGCATCTAAAGGAGCCAAAGACCGGTTAATTAAAGAACCGTCCGGTATTGTCCTCATTACTCCGGAATCTCTGGAAGCCATGTTTGTCAATAAACCTTACAACATTCACCATCTTTTTTCCGGCCTTGAATATATTGTGATTGATGAGATCCATTCATTTCTGGGGTCCGACCGGGGTACTCATCTGCAATCCTTATTGAACAGGCTTGGAAAAGTAAATACTAAAAAATTAAGTATCGTAGGACTTTCAGCTACGGTAAGCGATGCTAATCAATACATTGAACTTAAAAGATTTCTCGGAAATCCTGAGGAGACAAAAGTCATCAGAGACACCACTCCTAAACCTATTCACGCTGTTTTCAAATATTTTGAAGGCAACATGAATGCATTGCCCTTACCTCTGCTGAAAGATTTGTATGTAAGAACGAGAGACTGTAAGGTGCTTATATTTCCGAATGCACGAGGAAGAGTAGAAGAAGTTGCCGTAAAGTTAAAACAGATATCAGAAAGAGTAGGGGGTCATAACAATTACTTTTCTCATCATTCTTCAGTGGATAAGGAGGTTCGTGAGTATGTAGAGTTTTTTGCTAAAAATTCTACGGAACAGAGTTTCTGTATTTCATGTACTTCAACACTGGAACTGGGCATTGATATCGGCAATATTGATGAAGTTGTACAGATTGATACGACTCACAGTATTGCTTCCCTGATTCAAAGAGTAGGACGAAGTGGCAGAAGAGAAGGAAAAGCCAGCAACCTGTTTTTATATGCTACAGGGAAATGGAGCCTGCTGCAATCATTAGCCTGCTGGATGCTTTATCAGGAACAATATATAGAACCTACCCCTATCAATAGAGCTCCTTATGATGTTTTGGCGCACCAGATTCTATCCATTGTTAAAGGCACATCCGGAATTACTTTGTCTAAACTTATGGAAGAAATTGCAGGGAATTCAACATTCTCAGCTATTAAAAAGGAAGATACGGAAGAAATTATCCACCATCTTACAGCAATTGAATTGTTGGAACAACTGGGGAACGAATTGATTATCGGGATCGAAGGAGAAAAAATTGTTAATAATAAAGATTTTTACACCCTTTTCGAAACTCCCGTTTTTTTCAAAGTTGTCAGTAATGGAATGAAAATCGGAGAATTGCCCTTATCTCCGCAAATAAGAGAAGAAGAGAATATTTATCTGGCGGCCAGAATCTGGAGTATACGATATATTGATTTTCAGGCAAAAAAAATAGAGGTTGTTCCGGCAATAGATGGAGAAAAACCTATGTTTTCAGGTGACCCTGCAGATACAGCATACCGAATTCGTGAAAAAATGCTTGAAATCCTGATCTCAAAAGATGTATATGATGATCTGGATGAAACAGGACATGATGTCATCAATACGATGAGAAGGGATTTTTCAGTATTTCCCATTAAGGATATTAAAACAGAAAGGCCTTTGTTTACAACTGGTGACAAACTTAGTTTTTATTCATTTACCAGTTCGAAAATCAACAGGACCCTGCATTTTATATTGGAAAAACTGGGGCTGAAAACTTCCTTGAATGACAGTGAAAGCTCGTTTGAAATAAAAGGAATCAGCTCTTCCGACTGGATAAGCAGTCTTCAGGGAATTAATCATCACCTCAATATTGATTCTATGCTTACGGACTTGCTCATCACTGTTCCTTCAACCATCGATTTTTCAAAATGGGGAAAATATCTGCCGGTATATTATCAGGCCGAATTGCTGAAAGAAAAATATTTTGATTTTGAGGCGTGTTATGCCTATCTTCTGGATTTAAAAATTATAGAAAATAATCCCTATGAATAAGTAAAAGGCCGGAATTTATCTATCCGGCTTTTTAATAATAGATCTTTCTTTTTTCAATCTTTACAATTTCATTTTTTTCCATTTGTTTGATGGTCCGTATCACGGTCTCAACACATAATCCGGTAAGTGATGCCGGCTGCTGTCTGGTAAGAGGGATCTGAAACGAATAAGGGCTTTTGTCTTCATGATAGCTTTTTAAATAATCCATCAGTAGTTTTAGCTTGGAAACAGGATTCTGAAAAGAAGATTATAAAACATGATATATTTATAATACATTCTTTCCGCCAGACACTGGTAAATATTCAGTGAAATATCAGGATTAGTTTTTATTAAATTCAAAAAAATTTCCCTCGGCATCTTAAAAACAACAGATTTCTCCATAACCACTGCATTCATAGGATAGGGGCGGTCTACAAACAAAAGGGATTCTCCAAAACTATGCCCGTCTGAAAATATATTCTGGATAAATTCCTTACCGTCTTCTGTATAGTTATTGAGTTTAACTTTTCCTTCCTTAATCTGATAATCGGAAATTCTTCTTCATGGAAAACAACATCTCCTGTAGAGTACTCTCTGGTTTTCCGCTCCAAATAATATTAATAAATTTTCTGGAATCATAATGCGACCGGCATATTTTTAAAATAGGTGTTTTTTAAAAAAAATAAAGAAACGGTGATTTTACACATTAACCATGAAATTGCATACCATTCAGATACCACAAAAACAAAGTTTTCTGCCGGGAATCTCCTTTATTATAAATGCAGAAGTATTGATCAGGATCATAAAAACTTACTGATATTACCAGCTACATTTATACTCCATCAAAAACAGAAAAACAAACCATAAAAAAGCAGTTAATAAAAGGGACTATGATATTTTACTGAAAAACATAACGTGGTACCTATGTGGTATACACTTTTAATAGAATTTTAATCATTTTTTCTTTCTTTGTTCCAGATAAAAAGTGAATAATATTTACATCTGAATTTTTTAACATAATTGTTCAATAAACGTAAAATAAAATCTGCGATTTATTGAATATTATCCAAAAAATGCAATTTAATTTTAAATACATAAAAATTATTCTATTATCTGTGTTAAATTATCAATAACTGATTGATAAGAGAAAAAGAGTTTGTACTGATGCACAAAAGATGTTGCATCAGAAATTAGTAGAGATGAGAACGTAATTATGAAAAATAGAAAACCTGAATCCAACGTAGAGGATTTGAATCAGAAGATTCTTGTGCAAGATGAAATTATGGCACTAGCCAAAGCAAATTCACCTCGTTTGCTAAGTAAATTCAGATTGGTGTATCCTGATTTTTTCGACAAGTTATCAGCTATACAGCCCGGCCTTAAGAATTCTGAATTGATCTTTTGTATTTATCTTAAACTGAATATGACTACAAAAGAAATTGCAACCTGCATCTTTGTCACGCCAAAAGCAATACAAAACCGGAAAAACCGGATCAGAAAGAAGCTCAATATTCCTTCTGAATTTGATATCTATAAATGGTTTAATGAATTTTAAACCATTTTTTTGATCTAAACTTCAATGATATTTTTTTGCAAATCGTGATACAATAATATTTTCCAGTGGTTTTCTCTCGCTTCTTTTTCCCACTTTAATCTCAGTTCCATGGCTTTTCTTCCATCAAAATCACTTTTGTAGGCGAGATGATATTGTAAATAAGAAGCCTGAGGAAGATCATCAGCTCCGTAGAAAACGGTTTCTTCATGTTCTCTGATCCAGAAAACCTGCATATAAGGTGTATGTCCGCCTACCACTTCATAAGAAATCTCATCGGTAATCTGGCCTTTATCCTCATTCATCCAAACGATATTCGGAAGTTGAATCAGCTGCTCCAGCACTTCAAAATCAAAAGAAGGATTTCCTTTATTTTCCATTGCAAAATCAAGTTCTCTTTTCTGAATATAGATGACTGCATTAGGAAAAACAGCTTCATAACCTTCTTCCGTTTGCCTGACTGCTCCTTCGATATGGTCTTTGTGAAGATGAGAAAGTAATAATTTCGTCACCTGATCCGGATGTATATTTTCTTTAGCAAGAATTTCGGAAACAACAGAATCGGCATTATCATTTTTCCAGCCAATGCCTGCATCCAGAAGGATATAGTCGTTTTGTGTAACAATAAGGAAAGGCTGTACAGACATTTTAATCCCCGCTGCGGTATTCCAGTTCTCTTCTGTTAAAAGACTAAAATCTTTCGTCTTGCTCGCTGAGAAATTGCCTTCTTTGAGTGGAATAATTTTCATGCTGCAAATTTCTTCAATATTTCTAAGATCTAAAAGGTTTTTCATCGATATATATCATCAATAAAAACAATCAGGCATGCTGATATTTAAGCAAAATTTTCAATTGGCGGGGAATCAGTGTGATCGATTAAAATCAATTGAAGGAATTCATGATCTGTAAAAAAAGAAATCCTGTATCTTACTTCTTTTTTATGAAAATGCCTACCTTTGAAATCTTAAATTCAGAGCGGAAAAATGACTGAAAATATCAATTGCCGGTCCGATTTTTATTCACCAAAATTGTATACGTACTATGCAGGAGCATTCTTCCAACGGGATTTCCCGGGCTGTTATCTGGCTGATGGCTATTATTTCGGGACTTGTAGTCGCCAACAACTATTATAATCAGCCTTTATTGGCTCTTATTTCCGAAGATCTTAACGTTTCAGAAACTGCAGCAAGCAGAATTTCTGTACTCACTCAGATTGGGTATGCAATGGGGCTTTTATTGATTGTACCTTTGGGTGATAAATTTTTCCGTAAAAAACTAATTTTAATCGATTTGTTTCTCGTTTTCGGTTCATTGCTGTGGATGACTTTTGCCAATCAGTTATGGATGTTGTATGCTGCCAGTTTACTGATTGGGGCTACCTCTGTTATACCTCAGTTATTTGTTCCTATTGCGGCAGAACTTTCATCAGATAAAGAAAAGTCTGCCAATATCGGGCTTGTGATGTCTGGTTTGTTACTGGGAATTCTTCTTTCGCGTTTTGTAGGTGGAATTGTAGGAGAAGTCTGGGGCTGGAGAGCGATGTTTGGAATTGCGGCAGGGCTGATGGTTTTAGTCTGGCTTGCCGTATATAAAATGTTACCGGAGCTGCACCCGAATTTTAAAGGAACTTACAAAGAACTTATGCAGTCTGTAGCACATCTTGCAAGAACGCAGCCTATTCTTCAGCTGGCTTCGTTCCGGGGTGCAATGGCTTTCGGATCAATGTGTGCCTTATTTACAACATTGGTTTTTCATATGGAAAAACCTCCGTTCAATGCCGGATCATCTGTAGTGGGAAGTTTTGGACTGGCAGGAGCTGTGGGAGCCTTAGCTGCGGCAAAGGTGGGAAAACTGCAAAAATATTTAGATATTAACAGAATCATATTGTATTCTTTACTGATCGTGATTGGAAGCTGGGGGTTCACTTATTTTGGCGGAGAGACTTACTGGGGGCTTATTGTAGGGGTAATTCTTGTTGACCTTGGTGTACAGTCCAGCCATATCATGAATCAAACCAATTATTTCCTGATAAAATCCAATGCGGTTAACCGATTGAATACAGTCTATATGGTTTCCTATTTCATCGGCGGATCATTAGGAACATGGCTGGCTTCTGTAGCATGGCAGAAAGCACAGTGGGAAGGCGTTTGCTTTGTAGGCACCGCATTTGGAGTATTCGCTCTGATTGCTCATATTCTGTTCTGCGGAAAAGTGAATCATAAAGCTTAATCCGGTTTCATATCAATATTAGTCTTCAGATACTTCCTGTTTCTGGATTAAATCTCTGTGCTTTCCGCCCCATTCACTCAGTACTTTCCAGATAGGAATTAATTCTCTGGCGATTTCCGTAAGCTCATAATCTACCCTTGGTGGAACCTGAGCATGCACTGTTCTTTTCAGTAATCCTTCTTTTTCAAGTTCTCTCAACTGAAGCGTAAGCATCCTTTCGGTGATTCCTGAAATGGATTTTTTGAGCTCGCTGAAACGTAACTTCCCATCTTTTAATTTATCTAAAATCAGAAGCTTCCAGCGGCCTCCGATTTTACAGACCGCATAGGTTAAATCACATTCATGGATATATTGTCTGTTGATATTATTCGTTGAGTTTTCTTTTATTCTTCCCATTACTTACAAATTTGTTAGTACCATACATTTAACGGTATACTATGCAAATGTAAGGTTTGATATTTAATTTTGCTGCAAAGAAGCATATAATAATGCAGCAGAAAAGAACAATAGCGCTAATGTTCATTGCAAAAAGAATATCAATTTAAACTTTAACAAATGCAGTTTACACCAAAAATTAATCAGATTTTACATCATTTAGAAAAAATACAATCATTTAATGCTCAGAATTCCCTGGACGATACCCGTAAATATCTTGAAGCAATGTCACTTCAGCTGAGCGGTAAAAAAGAACCGGTGAGAATGATCGAGGAATTGAATATCGCAGCAGGAGATCATCAGATCCCTGTCCGGATTTACCGCCCAAAAGGAATTACAGGGGGAAACTCCTCAGCCATTATCTATATTCACGGAGGATGGTTTATTGCCGGAGGTTTTGAAACTCATGATGCGGTAGTGCGTAAGCTGGCCAATGCAACAGAATCGGTGATTATTTTTGTGGATTACCGTCTTGCACCTGAACATCCTTTTCCTGCAGGGCTGAATGATTGTATTCATGTAACAGACTGGATCATTGATCATGCTGAATCATTGGGAATTGCCGGATCACGCATCGGAATTATCGGAGACAGTGCAGGTGCTGCATTGGCTACGGCTGTTTCAATACAATTAGGCAGGAAGCTGAAATTTCAGGCATTGATTTACCCTGCAGCAAATAATCATCTTGAATCAAAAACCTGGGAAACTTATGAAAATGGCCCCGTGCTTAACAAACCGGGAGGAGTAGAGGCATGGAAGTGGTATCTTCCGGAAGAAGAAAAGAATAATTCCCTGGCTGTTCCGGCTTTAATACAGGATTTTAAAGATACTCCGCCTACCCTGATTCTGTTAGCAGAACACGACCCGTTATTGGATGACGGCAAACAATTATCTGAAAATATGAAAAATGCAGGAGTATCTGTCAGTACAAATTTTTATCATGATATGGTGCATGGGTTTATGCATATGGGAGGAATTCTGGATGAAGTGCAGCAGGCCATTGATCAAATGGCATCTTTTGCTCATAAACATTTTGAGGTCAGCATGGAAAGCCAGTTATGAAAAAATATGCTTATATAGGATGCCTCGGATTTATTGCAGTCATCACTACCGAGTTTGGTATCATCGGAATTCTTCCGCAGGTTGCCGAATATTATAAGATCAGCATTGATAAAGCCGGATATTTATTGAGTGCATTTGCTTTGGTTATTGCACTTACAGGACCTTTTATGACTCTGATCACTTCAGGGATCGACCGGAAAAAAATAATGATGGCAGCCATTTTTATGTTTTTAATAACCGGGATTGTTTCATCACTTTCTCCACCATTCTGGCTGATGATGGTGGTGAGGGTTCTTCCTGCTTTTTTGCAGCCTGTATATATTGCAACAGCATTGTCAGTTGCCATATCCCGTGCTGATGAAAAGAACAAAAATGAGCTGATGAGCATTGTCTTCAATGGAGTAGCAATAGCCATGGTGACCACAGTACCTTTTGCAACATGGATTTCGGGGCTTTATTCCTGGGAATATTCATTTACAGTACAGGCTGCAGTAAGTTTGATCGCATTATTCTTCATCTACTTTTTTCTTCCGCCTATACCGGTAAAAGAAAAAAATCGTATGGAAGTCAGGTGATGATTTTAAAGAAACCTGCGTTTATTGTAAGTATTCTGGCTAATCTGTTTATGATTACGGCCTGGTTTTCTACCTACAGCTATTTTGCCGATTATCTGAACAAAGCCAGAGGGATGAATACGGCCATGATCAGTTATATGTTGCTTTTATTTGGAATCATAGGCATTCTGGCCAACTGGATCGCCGGGAAAATGCTCAGCAAAAGTATAACAGGAACGATCTCTTTTTTTCTTTCAGGAACGGTTCTGATTCCCATCTTTTTATATTTTTCCGAGAATAATCTGTGGATTACTTTTGTGGTAATAGGTTTGTGGGGGTTCCTTTATTCTCCAAGTTTTCTGAATGCTTCCACTTATATGATCTCTGCGGCTCCCGATTCTTTGGAATTTGCAAACAGTCTGGCTACGTCATTCGGAAATCTGGGAGTCAGTCTTGGAACAACCATAGGAGGTTGGGTTATTGTTTCCAAAGGAGTGGAATATACGCCCTGGATTGGCTTTGCATTCGGACTTCTTGCATTTCTGATGATCTTTTTACGAGCCAGGTTTGAAAAAAGAAATCAGGATTTGTTAAGCTGTCAGAATTAAATGTAACAAATTTTATTACATTAAAATAATTGCGTATCTTTGCGGTATAAAAATTTATAAATCAAATACAATGAAAATAGAAATATGGTCGGACGTTATGTGTCCATTTTGTTATATCGGAAAAAATAATTTTGAGCAGGCTTTAAGTAAATTACCATTTAAAGATGAAGTGGAAGTGGAATGGAAGAGTTTTCAGCTGGATCCGAGTTTAGATCCTAAAGAGACTCAGGATACGATTCAGTATTTCAGAGAAAAAAAAGGATTCCCTGAAGCTCAGGCAACACAAATGCTGGGTCAGGTTACCCAAATGGGAAAAGGAGCAGGAATTGATTTTGATTTCGGAAAAACACTGATCACCAATACTTTCAGTGCACATAAATTGCTTCATCTGGCTAAAAAGCATAACCTGTCGAATGAAATGGAAGAAGCTTTGTTTATTGCTCATTTTATTGACGGAAAAAATGTAGGGGATACTGAAGTTTTAGTTTCTCTTGCTGAAAATCTCGGGATTGATCAAGAAGAGGCGAGACAGGCGGTAACTTCTGACGAGCTGGATTACGAAGTTAATCAGGATATTCAGGAGGCCAGAAATAATGGTATTTCAGGAGTCCCTTTCTTTGTTCTAAACGGGAAATATGCTGTTTCAGGAGCTCAGCCGGTCAATGTATTTGAAGATGCTCTTCAGCAAACTTATAAAGAAACGGTGAGCCCTTTTAAAGATCTCTCCGGCAATAGTGGCGCTTCGTGCGATGCTGACGGTTGCAGCATTTAAGATATCAAAAAGACCAAAGCAGTTTTATTTGCTTTGGTTTTTTTATGTAAAAAGGACAGACTGATAATATTCGCAGGAATAAAAGTATCTTTGAAATACATGATATTAAATAAACTTCAGGGAGGTGGTAAAATAAAATTAAAAAACGGATATTAGTGCATCAGAATTAAAGGGCTCATGGAACTACTAAAAGTAAAAACGAATATTTTTCGTAATGCGGCCGTTATTTCTTATCTGCTTATTATTTTAATGGGGCAGATCATAGGGTACCCTTAATGATCTGGCTTTTAGTTACAGCTTTTGATTTTGATAATTCTGATCAGCTTTCTGCCGTATCAGGTATTTTAGGAGTTTCCCTGCATTTAACACCATGGAAAAACAAATTCTACGTTACCATTCTGAGCTTTATCATGATGCTTTTACCCGTTGCCGGAAGGATGATAAAGATACCGATAGAGCAGTTTAATTATCCTGCATTCGAGATTCCTTTGTTTATTTTTTTCGTCTGTTATCTGATATTTATAATTCTTAATGCAAAAAAAGCGAAACCTGTCGTATCTTTGTAAGGCAGTGATAGACTGTATAAATCTAATTTCTCAATGATAAAAATTAACAACGAGACTCAATATTCAATTGATGATACTCTTTTTGTTTTTGCTCTGGATTCTGAAGCAGGAACAGTGTTTGACGGCAAAAATAAATTAATTACAGGCATCGGAAAGGTCAATGCCGCCATCGAATTAACCAAAGAAATTCATACCAGAAAGCCTAAACTGATCGTGAATTTAGGTTCAGCAGGAAGTAAAGGATTTCAAAAGGGGGAAGTGGTTTGCTGTACCCAGTTTATTCAAAGGGATATGGATGTAAGGGGCCTTGGATTTAAATTATATGAAACTCCGCTGTCCGGTGTTCCCCCGGTATTGGAATATGGTCTTAAAATGGAGGCCTTACAGGAAGGAATCTGTGGAAGTGGGGATAGTTTTGAAATGAATCATTCCGAAACAGATTATAATATTGTAGATATGGAAGCTTATCCATTGGCTCTAATTGCTCAAAAAGAAAATATTCCGTTTTTATGTCTGAAATACATTTCAGATGATGCGGGAAGTGATGCAGCGGATGACTGGAGTGTACAGGTACATCTGGCTTCTGAGGCATTTAAAAAAATATTATTTTCATCAATATAATCCTGAAGTCAATTTCAGGATTTTGTTTTCAATTGTTACCATCAGTTTCTTCAATCGTATGAAAGTTACTTTTTATCAGCCGGTACATCCTCGTCTTAAAGAATATATAGAAGGATATTATTTTGTAGAAAAAGATGATGATCAACCGGTCAGATATTGTACATTTCCGGACAATTACTTTATCATATCAGCATGTAAGGATGTATCTATTATTCAGGATAAAGGATGGGTGGAAATATCAAGATCCCCATCTAAAAATATGATGATGGATTTTGTTTTCAGATGCTCTGTTCCGACCGAAATCTTTTATCACCAGTCTGTTGATGAAGTTACGGTCTACTTTAAGCCATTAGGCATATATCATTTTTTTAATGCTGAAACCAGCAACGACCTTCCACAGGAAATTCTCCGTTCAGATTATAAAGACATTATAAATGCCACCCTGAAAGAATCAGACAGACAAATACAGATTGAAATACTTGAAAATTACTGGCTTTCAAAATTCCGGCAACGGGATTTACGTCTGGCTTATCTGATATTGGATGATTTTGAAACTGAACTTAGTATTGAAGAAATTGCAGCTAAAAATAAGATAACGAGACAATATCTGAATAAAGTTTCACAAAGATATCTGGCTAAACCGGCCTCCGAATTCAGAAAAATTCAACGGTTTCGTAAAGTATTGGTTTCAAATAAAAAATCCATAAACCTTACAGCACTTTCTTATGAAAATCTTTTTTATGATCAGTCTCATCTTAATAAAAATTTTAAAGAACTGACGAAAATAAGCCCCGGAAAATTCTTTGATCATGTAGATACAGAGCAAAATAATATCTGGTTATTTATCTGAGTTTCCATTTTTACAATTCCTGTGATTTTCATTGAAGTACATTTGCCGAAATACTAAACCTTATTTCAATGAAAAAATTATTAATCGGAATTCTCTTGGTCAATTCTTTATTCTCTTATGCCCAGAAAAATGATACTTCAGCCGTATTATCTGATATTACAGAAAAAGTAAAAAACTACTATATCGATAAAGAAGCTTATCAAATAGTGGATTCTTTATTCCGCAGTGAATTAAAAAAAGAAACTTTTAATCATTTAAGTAAAAAGGATTTTGCAGCCTTTCTCACTCAAAAGCTGAGAACAACGGTTAAAGATGAACATTTTTTTGTGAAATACCTTGAAGATAGCACCCCTGAAAAGGGGATGAGTGAAAAAGAAAAAGAGAAGCAGAACAACTATCATAATAGTCTTGAAAATTTCGGTTTTGAAAGCGTTCAACGACTTCCCGGGAATATCGGTTACATCAATTTCAAAGGCTTTGCATCTCCTGAATCCAGTGAAAAAACATTAGCTGCTGCTATGAATTTTATTGCAACTACTCATTCTCTGATTATTGATCTCAGGGAAAACGGTGGCGGAGAAAACGGAATGCTTCTTCTGTTTTGCAGTTATTTTCTTAATCAGAAGACGGATTTATATACCACTTATTTCAGATATAATCGGAAGACGGTGATGAACAGTACCCGATCTAAAGTTTCCGGACAGAAATATCTTCATAAAAAGATTTATATTCTTACCAGCAAGAAAACTTTTTCGGCGGGTGAAGGACTTGCTTATTTTTTGCAGCAGTATAAACTGGGAGAAGTCATTGGTGAAAAGACAGGAGGGGCAGCCAATCCCGTAGAACATTTTATGATTCAGGATAAGTATCTGCTGCTCGTTCCGGCCGGAAAAATAACATTTTTAAAGAATAATAAAAACTGGGAACATATAGGCGTAATTCCCGATCAGGAAGTGAAAAGTGAAGATGCTTTAAGGACAGCTCACCTTAAAATTTTAAAAAATATTTTAGTCACAGGAACAAAAACAGAATTAACCATACCTGAAATAAAAAATCTTATTAATAAATTAGAAGAATAATTCATATTATGTCATCGATAATCATCCATAAATCCGGAGAAAAAGATATCGAACTACTTCAAAGTATGGCGATCCAGACTTTCACGGAAACTTTTGCAGAAGCCAATACTGAAAAGGCTATGAAAAAGTATCTTGAAGAGAGCTTTAATACAGAGAAGATAAAATCTGAGCTGAATAATCCGGATTCTGTGTTCTATATTGCCTGGGAAGAAGATAATCCGGTAGGCTATCTGAAATTAAATTCCGGTAAAGCACAAACGGAATTACAGGACGAAAACGGTCTTGAAATCGAAAGAATTTACGTAAAAAAAAGCCACCACGGCAAAAAAGTAGGGCAGCTACTGTATAACCAGGCTCTGGAATCGGCATTACGGCTCCATAAATCTTATTTGTGGCTCGGGGTATGGGAAGAGAATCTGAGAGCGTTGAATTTCTACAGGAAAAACGGCTTTGTAGAATTCGATCAGCATATTTTCCGGCTTGGAGATGATGAACAAACTGATCTGATGATGAAGAAAATACTGGGTTAATAAATGAAGCATTCAGAATTTATAAAACAGATCACACAGTATTATCCACTGTCTGATGATACGGTTAGAGCCTTACTCGCTATCTGTACCGAAGAGAAGTACCCTAAAAATGACCTCCTGCTGGAAGCCGGAAACAGGGCGAATTATTATTATTTTTTAAAATCAGGATTGATAGGATATTACACTATTGACGAACAGGGAGATTCTATTTATAAAATTTTCTTTGAGGAAAACAGTTTTGTAGCTTCTACGGCAGCCATTATTAAAAATGAACCCAGTGATTTTAATATCATTGCTCTTGAAGACTGTTCTGTCATCCAGTATCCGGTAAAAGCTTATCGTGAGCTGTTGGAAAAACATCACGATCTCGCCCTGTTTCATTTATATTATTTAGAAAAAAACTGGGTGGTCAAAAAAGAACCGCTGGAAGTTTCCTTAAAATATGAAACAGCAAAGCAGAGGTATCTTCAGCTGATTCAGAATCAACATTTATACAGCCGGTTAAAACAACACCAGATCGCTTCTTATCTGGGAATTACTCCTACACAACTTAGCCGCATCAGAAAAGACATGAGTTGATTTTTTTCTACCGCATAATATAATAATTTCATAAACAGTTAGTTGTGTTATATCTTTTCCTGTTTTCACAATTTTCTTTAAAGAATATCAATATTATTCGTGATTATTATCGGATACCGGAAGAAAAGATTCCTTTCTACTCAAAAGAATTAAGCTATACTGGGTCTTCAAGTCCATTTTTAGCCCTGCATCAGTATCAGAAAAAAATAAGATCTTTACAAAAAGGAGAGAACATCCTTATCTGGACCCTTGGTGCTGGCTATCAGGCTGGATTAATGTTATGGAAATATTAATAATTTAATATGATAAATAAGAAAAGCTTCAACATATGTTGAGGCTTTCTTTCTTTTTTGGCCACACCTTTGTAGTGTTATTACACCAGCTATTGTATGATCTGCAGCATACCCTGATGTGATACCCATCATTAACTAAACATTTTTACAGCATGAAAAAGTTCATCAACATTGTTGTTATTCTGACGGCCTTTGTACAGGGAACAGCTCAGAAAATTATTCATCAGGAAATCTTCAGTCCGAAAATGAATAAAAAGATCAAAACGATCATTATTACTCCAAATCTTCAGCCCGATATGATGTATCCGTCAGTATATATTCTTCATGGCTTCAGCGGGAATCCGGACAGGATTATCAAACAGGATATTCCGGATCTGGTTAAAAAAGCTCAGGAATATAAAACAATCTATGTACTGCCGGACGGAAATTACAGTTCATGGTATGTAGACAGTCCAATCGTGAAGGATTCCCAGTACCAGACATTTATTGGAAAAGAGCTGGTAGATTTTATTGACAAAAATTATCCTGTAAAATCAGAGAAAAAATACAGAGGAATTTTAGGATGGAGTATGGGAGGTTATGGAGCTACAAACATTGGGGTTACATATCATAAAACCTTTGGAATTGTGGGAAGTTCCTGTGGTGCTCTTGACTTTAATTCATTCGGAGAAGGGTATCAGAAATATATGGTTAATAAAGTCTTAGGTCCGCAGGAATCTCTTAATCCGAATTTTCTTACAGACAGCAAAATAAAGCTTATGGCAGAAGCCGGACAACAATACCTTTTTGATTGTGGTACGGATGATACCCAGATGATTCAGATGAACAGAATTTTCCATAAGAAACTTACGGAAGCTAAAGTTCAGCATTTATACACCGAATCTTTAGGAGCTCATGTTCCGGAATACTGGAGCAGGTCATTATCCGAACAGTTATCCTTATTTGACCGTTTTTTTAAACAATAATTTTAGGAAATAAATCCTGCATAAGCATGTGGGGTTTGTTTTTTACAAATAGTTTTTATCCTATTAAAAATCCCTTTTAAGGCTGGCTTAAAAGGGATTTAACATTTAGGACAATAAAAAAAAATCTAATTAATACTACAAATGTTGAAAGTTCTTGCCCAAATGTTCTTCGATCACAAAAAAGGGATCTTCAGTAAGGGTGTGTGCCCGCATATCAATCAGGCTTACTTTACTCATCATACGAAGCATAATTCTTCTTTCGCAGGAGTGTTCAATACCATCAATATTTCTTACCCCTGCACGAAATGCCGATCTTCCGTGAGCACATAAGTGGTTATTTACCAGAATAACATCTCCGGCCTGTGGAGTAAAATCCGAATAAATCAAATGTCTTGCTTCATCCCAGAACTCAGCCAGACATTGTTGGGCTTCATCAGATTGTTTTATGCTTGGATTAAACAGTTGTTCTGCTGCATCGAATCTCATAAAAGGAAGCTTATTATTGCCGTACAACACAGCATCCAGTGTTTCTTCTTCACTTTCCCCGGTTTCCAGATTAGCATCCTTAGGAATCTTGTAAATTCTGTCGAACAGAGGTTTGTATTGGTCTCCGATTGACTCATGAGAACGTATAGAATACAGGGTAGAGGGAACCTGTTCTTCATTTCTTACATACATAAAACTCAGAAAGTCTGCCTGATGTTTAAGAAAAGCATCTTCCGTATGTACATATAAATCTGTTGCAGAACCTGAACCAGTCTGTGTTTCCCGCATTTTCTCATCCGGTATAATTGCATGAATCAGACCGCCGCCTTTTCGTTGTGAATAATACTGTACAGGCTTTGACGGCAGTGCACCATGTATCAGAGCACAGGCAAAGCCATACAGGTTAAACTTAGAATAGTCGGCAGACTGCCAGTTCGCCGGAGTTGTTCCTAAGCTTTCCTGGTCAACATCCATTAATCCTTTTAAAATCAATGCGCCATACTGATTTTCTGAAAAATCACTTGCAAAATCAGCCGCTATATGTAAAATTCTTTCAGGTAAAAAATAAGAAGCCATTTGATGCACATGCCTGATAAAGTCACGGTTTTCATAGCTTCCATATTTTCTCTGCAGATGCTCCGCCGCATCTTGTATCATTCTTCTCTCCTGAGAGGTAATCTCAATCACTGTAGGAAGTAGTTTTGCCTCCGTAATTGTGTCGTTATTTAAAATTTTTAGAGAATTCATTAAAAAAAAATTTGGTGTTTAGTAATAATTTTTATCTTTGTTTTTAATTATTCTAAATAACAATAGCAAGTCCAAATTTAGGAATAATTACTGAACTGCCAAACAAAAAAAGAAAAAAATGAAAAATTTAAAAACTTGACTGTCAGATATATAAATACGTATATCGAAAAACCACACACAACCTATTGATTTAAAAAATCACCTTACAAAAAATATATGAATAACAATTTTGCACCCCTTGAAGAGGTATCAAACACAGCTTCACCTCACATTTCGGGGAATTTTGGAAACATTTTCCATCAGGACAATTACGATCACTATCGTAATGCAGTCAACAGTACTTTAGACCTTGTACAAGAATTTTTATATAGAAATGATAAGCCTTTCAGTGGCATTCAGGCCCGGGAAATGAAGGGAATGGTACAGGAAATCGATCTTAATCAAAAATTATCTACTTATAAAGAATTATTGAATGAAGTAGATCATATTTATGTAAAGCATGCTACCGCTTTTCATCTTCCACAATATGTAGCCCATCTAAACTGTCCCGTAGTAATTCCTGCTTTGGCTGGAGAAATTCTGGTAAGTGCCATCAATTCCTCACAGGACACTTATGACCAGAGTGCGGGAGGAACCTTCATGGAAAGAAAACTTATCGACTGGACAGCAGAGCAGTTAGGATATAACGCGAATGAAAGTGACGGGGTTTTTACTGCCGGAGGGTCACAAAGTAATCTGATGGGATTAGTCATGATGCGTGACTGCTTTTCTCAAAAAAGGTACAATCATAATATAAAACTGGATGGATTGCCGCAGGAAGCAAGCCGTTTCAGGATCTTTGTTTCGGATAAATCACATTTTAGTAACCTGAAGAATGCCTCCATCATGGGACTTGGCGAAAAATCAATCATTAAAGTACCTACAGATGACAGATTCCGGATGGATATCTCCCTGCTGAAGAAATATATCAAAAGGGAAGAACAACTGGGGAATATTCCTATCGGAATTGTGGCTACAGCCGGAACTACAGATTTTGGAAATGTTGATCCGCTGGAAGATATCGCTAATATCTCAGAGCAATATAACATCTGGATGCATGTAGATGCTGCATATGGTTGCGCATTATTATTAAGTGAAAAATACCGTCACCTGCTGACAGGAATAGAAAGAGCAGATTCTGTAACCATAGATTACCATAAGTCTTTTTTTCAGCCAATAAGCAGCAGTGCTTTCATCGTTAAAAACAAGAAAGAACTCTTCATTCTTAAACACCATGCAGACTATCTGAATCCTAAAGAAATGGATGAAGAGGAAATTCCTGCACAGATTAATAAATCCATTACCCAGAGTACCAGAAGATTTGACGCATTAAAACTCTGGTTTACCCTGAGAATGATGGGGAAAGAACAACTGGCAGAATATACAGATACGGTGATTGACCTTACCAAAGATGCCGCATCTATGATTCATGAGGATCAGGATTTTGAACTGCTTTCAGATTCAGATTTAAGCGTATTGGTCTTCAGATATATAAGACAGGATATTGCAGATCTTAATGCACTGAATCAATACATTAAAATGAAACTTTTCTACAGTGGGGAAGTTTTGGTCGCCAGTACAAAAGTTGACGGAAACTTCTATCTGAAATTTACGTTCCTTAATCCGATCACTACGACAGAAGATATTCACGAAATTCTTACTAAAATCAAGAGACATGGAGAAAACTTTGGTACAGAAAACTAGCTGGAAACAAAAGGCAGAAGAGATAACATTCCGCATTCTGCTTAACGGAATGCTCAGAGAGTTTGGAAATGGAAAATTTTATGAGGGAATCCCCAAATATGATTCGCTCACAGCTCAAGCTCTGGAAAATAATCGCTATCCTCTCCATATAAGGTTTGAACTGAAAAAAAGCGGAATATTTTTATTCGCGCCGGTAACATACCGTTCCGAAAGCTCTTTTCACGAATATGCTTCTCCGGTTTGGGCCGTGGATCATCATAATCAACAGGTTTTTGAGGTAAGTATTACACAGCTGATATCATGGGTATACGAAGAATTTTCAGATACCTTCACCGAATCCGGGCTGGAGCGCTTCAAAGAAAGGATTCAGAGCAATCTGAAGAATCTGGAGCAGACATTAGCCTGTTCTAAAGATAAAAATAACTTATCCTATTCATTCCTGGAATCAGAACAACTTCTTCCGGTAGGTCATAACCTGCATCCGTTTACGAAATCAAGAATGGGATTTTCAGAAGAACAGCAGTCTGCTTATTGTCCGGAGTTTGGGAAAGGTTTTCAGCTTCACTATTTCCTGGTTAACCATCAGTTGGTCACAGAAAAATCTTTACCGGGTATTTTCGCCAGAGAACTTATAACAAAATTGATTCCTTCACTTGAAGAACTGAGTAAAACCTATCTTAAAGAGGGTGAAAACATAAATGATTTTTATATCCTTCCCGTTCATCCCTGGGAAGCGCAGTATCTTTTAACATCAAAGGAATATTCAGCTCTTTTCAAATCCGGAAACATTATTCATATCGGTGCAATGGGAGCAAAGTTTTACGCCACATCTTCCATAAGAACTGTATATAATCCTGATTTCAGCTGGATGTTTAAATTTTCATTACATGTACTGATGACAGGATCTGTAAGAACCAATAGCCTTAAAGATCTTAAGAGAGGTTATGCTTCTGCAGTCTGGTGGGAAGATATACGCCCTTCATTTGAGGAAAGTTATAAGGGTTTTAAACTCCTGCTGGAACCTGCCTCTTTAAGTGTTGAATATGATGGTGAAAATATAGAAAGCTTTAATACCCTCATCAGGGAAAATCCTTTTTCACCGGATGATAAAGTACTGCTGCTTGCCAGATTATGTCAGGATGAGTCTTCAGATAATTTTACCAGCCATTTTTTCAGAAATGTGATTCAGAATATGGGACTGGAAGCTGAAGAAGCGATAATGCTGTGGTTTGAAAAATATGTTAAACTGCTTCTGGCACCGCTTAACACATTGTTCAATACCTTCGGAATGGCCCCTGAAGTACATCAACAGAACCTTCTTATTGAACTGGATGAAAGTCTTCTTCCGAAAACAATATGGGTAAGGGATGGACAGGGATATCTCCTACGGGAAAGCAGTAAAAATCAATATAAAAATCTGATCGCGGAATATCCGGAAATTGAAGAGCTCTTTATCCGTGACGAACGCCTTCTTGATATTATTTCTCATCATCTTCTGGTAAGCAATCTGGCTGCGCTGATTACTTCAATTGGTAAAACCGGACTGGTGGATGAAAGGTCACTTATTGATATCCTGTATAAAGAATTCGAATACCTTCATGAGCAGGCCCCATCCGAACTTACTGATTATGCTCTTCATAGAAGATACTGGGCCGTAAAAGCCAATCTTCAGTCTGCCATCCTGAATGTAGACGGAGGTGTAAATGCTGCCGCGGTTTCTTATGCTAAGGTGCCTAATCTCCTTCATATGTATTTCTTTTCGGACCAGCTTATCCAGCCAAAAGGAGCAGATATTTTTTTTAGACGTTATTTCTCTAAAGAAGACGTAACCATCAGCATGCGTCCTGTTGATCTTGAAAATGATCTTGAAATGCTGCACGAATGGTTTAATCGGGAGCATGCTGTAAAAATATGGCAGATGAACTGGCCGATCGACGAACTTGAAACCTATTACCGCCTTATGCTTCCCAGCCGTGAAGGGCACAGCTATATCGTACTGAGTAATGATGAACCTTCATGTAATATCGAAATTTACTGGGCATCCAGAGATATTGTAGGAGATTATTATGAAGTATTACCGACAGATTACGGAACCCACCAGTTTATCGCGCCGGTAGATCCTAAAAAGAAATATGTATCACCTTCCACCCAATCTATGGTAGATTATGTTTTTGCCCAACCCCAGGTAGGTAAAATGGTAGGAGAAGGCTCTGTAGATTCTCTTGCTTCAATGATGAATAAAGCCCATGTGGGGTTCAAGGTAGAAAAAGTGATTGAAATGCCTCATAAAAAAGCAAATCTCAATTTCTGCTACCGCGAATGGTACTGGGAAAAATTCCCTCAAAACAAAAATGTAGAAATCACCACCAATATCACTGAACATGAATAAAGAAACCGTATACAATGTAATAGGTATAGGCATAGGACCATTTAATTTAGGTCTTGCCGCATTATCCCATCCCATTTCTGAACTTAAAACCCTTTTTCTGGATCAAAGAGATGGCTTCGACTGGCATCCCGGTCTGATGATCGATCATGTGACCCTGCAAACCCCATTTTTATGTGACTGTGTTTCCATGGCAGATCCTACCAGTCCCTTAAGCCTTCTGAACTATCTCAAAGAAACCAACAGGCTTTATAAATTCTTTATCCGTGAAAACTTTTTTATCCCCCGTAAAGAATACAACAGATACTGCCAATGGGTAATTGAACAACTGCCCGAATGCCGATTTTCAACACAGGTAACCGATATTGAGTATGAGAACGGAATCTACCTTGTTTACACGATAAACACCAAGACAAAGGAACAACAGGTTTTTAAAACGGAAAGACTGGTTCTGGGAACGGGTACCCAACCGCATATTCCTTCATTTATTCCTAAAAATGATTCACGTATTATGCATACAAGTTCCTATTTATACCGAAAGGAAGAATTAGTGGCACAAGGAAGAAAGATTGCAGTGATCGGCTCCGGTCAGAGTGCTGCCGAAGTTTTTTATGATCTTCTTCAAAACAGAGATGAAAATACGGAACTGGGCTGGTATTCACGCCCTGACAGATTTTTCCCGATGGAATATTCAAAACTGACTCTGGAGCTGACCTCGCCTGACTATGTGGATTATTTTTACAGCAGAAGCGAAACCGCAAGAAAAACTATTTTAAGCAAACAACAGGCTCAGTTTAAAGGAATTAATTATGATCTGATCAACGATATTTATGATTTTATTTATGATCTGAATATCGATAATGCAGACCCAAAACTCACAATTATCCCTAATAGTCAGCTTAATAAAGTAGACAATACAGGTCCGGCATCCCTTCATCTTGAATTTACACAGCTGGAACAGGAGGTTTCTTATGAACAGGAAGCTGATTATCTGATCATCGGGACGGGATACCGTTATCATGAACCTGCATTTCTGAAGAATATCCAGTCAAGAATAAAAAGGGATTCCAACGGCTTATTTGCAGTGAACAGAAATTACTCCATTGATGAAAACGGTGGCGAAATTTATGTTCTGCACGCAGAAGTACATACCCACAGCTACATTTCCACAGACCTGGGAATGGCAGCATACCGAAACTCATTCATCATCAATGACATCCTTGGAAGAGATCATTATAAAATTGAAAAGAAAATCGCTTTCCAGGATTTTGATGTAGAAAAATACGCCGAATTACCAACCGCAAAAATATAATAGAAAATGAACACAGAATATACAATCAGCCAGGAAAACTGGAATGAGGCTAACAGAAATCTTATGGCCAAAACCATTGCAGAATTAATGCATGAAGAATTATTGAAACCGGTTACCGTTTCTCAGGATGAAGAGGATTATACCGTATTTACACTTGAAACAGGAGTGGAGCATATTCAATACAGTTTCCGGGGCCAGGAAAGAATGATGGACTACTGGCATATTGACGGGCGGAGTATCACCAAGACAGAACATGGCGAAAAACAGCCTTCTGTGGATGTAGCTTCTTTTTTCCTTGAAATGCAGTCTGTTTTTGATCTTGATCCGTACACCATTGCCAGATATACTGAAGAATTATTGCATACTTTATACTGTGATGCAATGATTTTGGCAAAAGGAACCATGACTTCACAGAATCTGGCGGCTTCAGATTATCAGACGATAGAACATCATATGACAGGACATCCGTGGGTGATTGTCAACAAAAGCAGACTGGGGTTTTCTCCCCGTGACCTTCAGGCGTTTGCTCCGGAATCCGATCAGAATCTGAAAGTTTTATGGCTGGCCACTCATCAGAGCAGATCTGCCTTCCAGTCAGTGGACTCTATCAATAGAGAAGATTTTTACCGCTCAGAAATAGGAAATGAACTGTTTAATGAATTCCAGCTGAAACTGGCTTCCCATGGAAAACCGGTGGGAGACTATCATTTTATCCCGGTTCATCCGTGGCAGTGGGAACATAAACTAAAGATTCATTTTGCAGGTGATATCGCATCAGGACTTATCATCCAGTTAGGAGAAGGAAATGATGTTTACAGCCCTCAGCAAAGCATCCGTACTTTATTCAATGCGGATCATCCGGAAAAAAGATATTTAAAAACAGCAGTTTCCATTTTGAGTACAGGAAACATCAGAGGACTATCACCTAAACAGATGAAAATTGCACCGGCCATTACGGAATGGGTAAAAAGTCTGATTAAAGATGACGCTTACCTTGAAAATAAAGGAACAATTTTTCTGGGAGAAGAAGCGTCTATTGCTTATTTGCATCCTCAGTATGGAGCTATTGCCAATGTACCTTATCAATATAATGAATTCCTGGGAGCGCTGTGGCGTGAAAGTGCTGAAAATTATCTGAAGCCAGAAGAAGAAATGGTGACAATGGCCTCTCTGCTGTATATAGACCAGAACGGAACACCTCTGGTGGAAGCATTCGCAGAAAAGGCAGGTATGACCATCAGAGACTGGGTTATAAGCTATCTGGATGCTTATCTGACACCGCTGCTGCATATTTATTATACCCATTCGTTGTGTGTAACTCCTCACGGAGAAAATATTATGGTCGTTTTAAAGAACGGCATTCCGCAGAGAATTGTTATTAAAGATTTTGTAGATGATATTGTGCTTACTACTGAAGCCAGAGAGAAACTACCTGCTCATCTGGCGGACGGTCTGATACAGTCATCCAATAAAGAAAATATTCCTTTATTTATCCTTTTAGGTGTTTTTGATGCTTTCTTCAGGTATTTATCCAATATCCTGCATACCTATTCCGGATTTGAAGAGGAAACATTCTGGATGCTTGTTCACGAATGTATTGAAGGATATAAAACCGATAACCCCCATTTACAGGAGAGATATGCCAAATATGACTTGTACGTACCGGCTTTCAAAAGATTTTACATCAACAGCCTTCGTTTAAAAAATAACGGATACAGTGAAAACAAAGCATTTGCGATCCCAAGAAAGGACGGGGCATTACCCAATCCCTTATACCAGATCGCCAACAAAAATTCTGTAGCAGCATTATGAGGAAATTCCTGAATCTGCTAAAGAAGGGAACGGTTTTTACCTATGGAGCGCTCGCCGGGAAAAAGGTGGAGCTGACTTCGGGGAGTATCAACCGTTCCATCTTTAGTTTAGCTATTCCAATGGTAATGGAACTGGTGATGGAATCTGTTTTTGTAAGTGTCAACCTCCTGATCATTGCCAGATTGGGAGATAAGGTCCTGGGACTTGTGGGAATAACAGATAACTATATCAATTTTGCTTATGCTATTGCTGTAGGTCTTGGAATTGCTGCAGCAACACTTGTAGCGAGAAGAGCCGGTGAAAAGGATAGGGAAGGAATGGGCAGAACCGCCCATTACATTATTCTGTTAGCCCTCTTTTTTGCTCTGTTAATAGGGGGGATTTCCTGTTTATTTGCCTCTGAAATCGTGGGATTCCTGGGCATAAGTACGGATGTGGTGAATGATGGATTATCCTTTTCCCGACTGGTGTTTCTAAGTATAGGGCTGGTAATCCTCAGGCTTTCCGTTAATGGACTTTTCAGAGGAGCCGGAGATGCTGATCTTGCAATGAAATCACTGTGGCTATGCCATATTTCTAATATTATTTTTGCAGTAATCCTTGTTTTCGGACTTGGCTTTATTCCGGCTTTCGGACTGATGGGACTGGCGTATGCTACTGTTTTATCAAGACTGCTGGCAGTGATCTATCAGTTTTTCATTTTACTTTCCGGCAAAACAAGCATTAATATTCTGATGAAGTTCCATTGGGATATTCCCCTGCTGAGAAAGATCTTGAAAATAGCTTTTGGCGGATTGGTCCAGTACATCATCCCGACTTCCAGCTGGCTGATTATGGTTAAAATCATATCAACCTTCGGAACAACGGCACTTGCGGGATATATTATAGCCCAGCGTATTGCATCGGTTGCCACTATGCCGGCATGGGGAATAGGCAATGCAGCAGGTGTTCTTACAGGGCAAAATCTGGGTGCAGGAGATCCTGACCGTGCAGAAAAAACAGTATGGAGAGCAGGTACTATCAATATGAGCTATCTCATTGTCGTAGCGCTGTTCTGGCAGATTGCAGCAGAATATGTGGTGAAATTTTTCACAACAGAAACTGAAGTGGCACGATATGCCGTTCAGTATATTCATGTTGTATCCATGGCCTATCTGTTACTGGGCTTTACTATGGTAATCAGCCGGGCGCTCAATGCTGCCGGAAATATCATGCAGGTCACCATACTTTATGTCATTATGTTCTATGTCATCCAGCTTCCGCTGGCTTATCTGCTCGGAGTAAGATTCCAATGGGAACTCACCGGAATATTCACTGCTATTGTCTCATCGGAGATTGTACTGGCTGTCCTTTTCTTAATGATTTTTAAAAACGGTAAATGGAAAACAATAAAAATTTAAAATGAATACAACAGAAGAATTTTATGAAATTATCGCTTCAGCAATTGCGGTAAAAAAAGAACTGGTAAATGAAAAACTCACTTATCAGGAGATCCCGGAATGGGATTCTATGTCTCACCTGCTTATTGTGGAAGCACTGGAGCAGTTTTACCAGATTAAATTTGATTTTAATGATATCCTCGAAATGGGGACTGTAGGTAAAATTCGTGAGAAAATGAAAAAATACGATGTACTTGTAGAAAACTAAGAAAATGAAAATTTTAGAAAATGTAATTGCCAACAGAAACCTGTTGTTTACAGATGCCTCCACCGGAAAAACCATTCCGGTAGGGGTTCTTTACAGGTCTTTAGGCCTGAATCCCGTAGAAAAAGGCTTGATTTTTTTATATAATGACAATCAGCTTTCCTCCATTGAGGTGCTGTTGAATTTTTACGGGACAGCACATACTATCGCTGTTCTGGGGCAAAAGCTACATCCAGAATTCAAAGCCCGTCTGGAAGAGGAATATCATCCAAAATACATCTTTGATCCTTCAAGAGGTGAGATTTCGGGATATACGGTTAAATCCTTCTCGGATTCGGTTGATATCCATACCAGAAAAGATTATAAATCCGAAATAACAATCCATCCTGAAATTAAAATTCTGCTGAGTACTTCAGGAACAACGGGTATACCGAAACTGGTTAAACTATCAGATGAGAGCCTTTACCAGAATGCAGTCAGTATTCTTCAGTATATGCCTGTTCTGGAGTCTGATGTTGTTCCGCTGAACGTTCCTATCAATTTCGTATATGGATTCTCAATCTTTACTACGAATTGTATGCGTGCCGGAAGAATTGTGTGTACAGATAAGGATATTATGCAAAAAGCTTTCTGGGACGAAATGGAGGAATTCGGATACAGTACCCTTGGCGGGGTTCCTTATTTGTATGAGAATCTGAACAGAATTGGTTTCTTCAGAAAAGACAGTCCGAGTTTAAGATACATGACTCATACCGGCGGAGTTATCAATGGTGAATTGAGAAAAATAATTTTTTCCTACTGTCATGAATTTGAAAAACAGTTCTTCGCACAATATGGCCAGACCGAAGCAGGCGGTAGAATGGCTTATCTCACAACAGACGGCCTTCTGGAAGCAGAAACTTCTATCGGTACTCCGGTGCAGGGTGGAGATTTCAAAATAGACCCGGAGACCGATGAATTGCTGTTCTCACACAACAGTATTTATGGAGGCTATGCCAACACACTTCAGGACCTTACCACTTATGAACAGCCTTCGGTTTTGCGTACAGGAGATACTGCTCAAAAAGGAAGTAACGGAATTTATTACATTACGGGACGTATTAAAAGAATCATGAAGCTATTCGGAATACGCCTCAATCTGGACGAAGTGGAGTTTATCCTTAAAAATGAAATGGAAGGAAATACTTTTGTCTGCCTGAATTCCAATGATAAAAAGATCATTGTACTGTATGACAATCCAGATATTAATCCGCAGACTGTCACCGAAGCCATCAAAAATAAACTGCGCATCAATCCTCAGTATATACGCACTGAGCTTATAGAATCATTTCCATTATCACAAAACGGCAAAATAAATTATCCCCTGTTACAAAACTTACAGCATGAAAACATCTAAAACCCTTATATTACTTCTTGGTCTTGCTTTAACCTCCCATCAGCTTTCTGCACAGCAAAGCGACAGAGTTCATGGCAAAATCATGCTCTCTGAACAGGCACCGGTAAAAAATGCTGTTTTAAGACTTGTCGATACATCATATCAGGCAAAAACAAATAATTTAGGAGAGTATTACTTTGAAAATGTGCCATCTGGAGAATATATGCTTCAGGTGGTTTTAAATGATATCGAACTGATGCGTGAGAAAATCAGTATTAAAAAAGATGTCTACGAAATTCCGCCCATTTATGCTTCCATTCATAATAATGTGATTGAAGGAATTACTATTTATGCGGTCAGCAGAAACAAATTTCTGGATAAAGACAGTACCTCAGTAGCTAAAATGCCTTTAAAAAATTTAGAGAATCCGCAGGCATACACAAGCATTAATCAACAAATCATGAAGGAGCAGCTAACCTATGATGTTTCAGAGGTTTTGAAAAATGTTCCGGGAATGGTAAAAATGCAAGGAAGCCCGGGAAGGGGCTCCGGTGATGGAAGCTTTTATTACAGCTTACGAGGTTTCCCAACAAAAGTATCCATGGTGGATGGAATTCCTGCGACAACCAACGGAGAGATTGATCCTGCGGATATCGAACGTCTTGAGGTAATCAAAGGACCGTCGGGAACATTGTACGGAGGAGCAGTAACATCATTTGGAGGGTTAATCAATTTAGTCACCAAAAAACCAAAAGACTATTTCGGAGGAGAAATATCCTATCTTATGGGAAGCTACAACCTCAATCGTGTGACAGCAGATGTCTATGGCCCGATAACGGATAACCGAAAAACATTATTTCGTCTGAATGCCGCTTATCAGTATCAAAATGGATTTCGAGACTCTGAATTCAGAAAATCATTCTTTGTTGCGCCTACAGTAAGTTATCAGGTAAATGACCGTCTGAAGTTTAGTCTGGGAACCCAGATTTATAACTATGAAGGAACCAATACTCCAATTATTTTCCTTCCCAGAACAAGAAACTATTTTGCACATACCCCGGATGAACTGGGCTTTGACTGGAAAAGATCATATTCTAATAATGATATGACCCTGAAAGCCCCTTCCATCAACGTAAAAGCTGAAGCTAATTATAAAATTTCGGATCGATGGAGCTCACAAACATTGATTTCCAGAAACTTCAGAAAAACCGAAGGATTATATCAATATCAGTTTATCAGAGGAACGACAAATGATGCAACACTGGAACGTAATGTTCAGTGGCAAAACTCAGAAGCTTCTTCTACAAGTATTCAGCAAAATTTCAACGGAGAATTTAATATCGGAAACATCAAGAATAAAGTGTTGATCGGAGTAGATTATCTGAATCAGATGATTAATAACAACCATTCGCCTATTGTTGTCTATGATAATATTGACGGACAAAGCTTAACAGGTAATTATGGAAATATTTCCAAAGATCTTGCCCTTCAGAAAATCCAGACTTTCACTCAAACAGCAATTCAGGCAGGTAAAACGCCTTTGGTAAGAAATACATCTTCCGCAGATCTTTATGGGGCCTACGTATCGAATGTAAGCTATATCACAGACCGTCTGATTACGTTATTGAGCCTGCGTATGGATCATTACGAAAGCAAAGGACAGCTGAACCTGAACACCAATGTTCGTTCGGGGGAATTTAAGCAAACAGCATGGTCTCCAAAAGTAGGTTTGGTTTATCAGGTTCTTAAAGATCAGTTATCCGTATATGGAAACTATATGAATGGTTTTAGTTACACAGCACCTGTTATACAGCAGCTGGCGGATTATAGCGGCGATATGAAGCCACAGATGGCCAATCAGTGGGAAGTAGGAGTAAAAGGAAATCTTTGGAGAAACAAAATTAATTTCACCGTGGGATACTATGATATCCTTGTTAATAACATACAACGTGGAATCGGAGTGGTTCGTGATGGGAAAGAATATGCTATTGTTGTTCAGGATGGACAACAAAGAAGTAAGGGAATTGAAATTGAAACCATTATGAATCCTGTTCAGGGATTAAATATTATGGCAGGATATGCTTATAATGACAGTAGATTTGAAAAAGCAGACGCCGATGTAGAAGGCCGTCGCCCGGAATCCGCGGGGCCTGCCAATGTATTTAATTCGTGGATCAGTTATATCATTCCCATTAAAGGACTTCAGGGGCTGGGAGTAGGTTTCGGAGTCAACCGGGTAGGAAAACAGATTACCGGAAATAAAGTAAAAACCGGACAGTTTGCATTTCCTGCCTATACATTGATTAATGCTTCTGTTACCTTGGAAAAGGAAAAGTACAGATTAGGATTTAAAATGAATAATTTAGGTAATGTACAGTATTTTGCAGGGCAGGGAGTAATTGTAGCTCAAATGCCTCGCAATTTCGTTGCTGAGGTAAGTTTTAAATTTTAATACTCTGTGACCCTAATAAAGAGTTTATATCAAGTACCTCTGATTATGAATCTTTTTAGAATGTATTACCTTGTAAACTCTCAACTTTTTCCCCTATAAGCTATGAAACTTAAATTTAGAAAAATAGTCTATCAATTACATCTATGGCTCGGATTATCATCCGGGCTTATAGTTGTAATAATGGCTGTTACAGGTTGTATTCTTTCATTTGAAGATGAACTGAAACACCTCATACATCCCCAGAGATATTTTGTGACTGCGATTGGAAAAGAAAAATTACCGCTTGCTGAATTAACCGTCAGAGCCGAACGGGCACTTCCCGATGGTCTTAAAATCAAAAGAGTCCAGATTTCATCCGACCCCTCCCGAACCTATATGTTCAGAACGCTTAAAATGAATAACGAAGCATTAACCTATTGGGGAACCTATGAGTATTATTACCGGGTTTATATAGATCCGTATACCGGAAAGGTTCAGGAGCTGGAAAATGCAAAAACCGATTTTTTTGAAATTGTCCTTGATCTACACCGAAGGTTGTTATTGGGAGAAAAAATAGGGAAAACCATTACCGGATATTCCACCTTATTACTGGCTATTATTCTTTTTTCCGGACTGGTGATCTGGTATCCCCGGAAAATGAGTAAAAATATGCTCAAAGGAATGTTTTTCATTAAGCTTTCCGCCAACTGGAAAAGAATCAATTATGATCTTCATAATGTTCTCGGGTTCTATTCAATGATCCCTTTACTTTTGATTGCTTACTCTGCATTGATATGGAACTTTACAGATATGGATAAATGGATACAAAATTTTTTAAACGACAATAGGAGAACAGAGCAAAAAGTAAAAAGCAACAGGCCCCAGAATGAATCCGTCGGTCGGAATATTGTTCTGAACAGGATATGGAATACGATGGAACCTCAGATGGCTCATAAAAAATCGGCAATGATTAATTTTCCCAGAACTGAGGCGGGAACTTATTATGCAGAAATAACTTATGCAGAAAAGCAATATCAGAATGAGCAGTTTAGTTTCGATCAGTATTCCGGGGTTAAACTAAAATCTCAGTCCTATAAAGATAAAAATATCGGAAACGGAACTGCACTTCGGGAAAGGAATTACGATCTACACACCGGAAGTATCTTCGGAATTACCGGACGTATCATTTATTTTTTAGCAGGTATTATTGCGGCCTCACTACCGGTTACAGGATTTATTATCTTTTTGAACCGGAAAAAGAAAAAGCCCAAACATCAGAAGAATAAGATTATTTTTCCTGCTCATCATTAATAAAAGCCTCTGTAATGAGGCATTTTTATTGCTAAAGATGTTGGTAAACGCAAAGACTCAGGGATTTTATCACGTAAGGATTCGTGAATTTAAAGTTTAAAGATCACTCAATCAATTTTTTAACATGGCTGGAGAAAACTTCAATACTTTTATCCATTTCTTCAGAGTTAAGGTCCCCAAAGCCTAACCGCATAGCGGTAATATTTTTATTTTGATACAATAATGTTTTAGGAATAAAGAGATTATCCTGAGCACTGTTACGACTGAGCTGCATAAGATTAATCTTAATATTCCATTCCAGCCAGATAGCCAGTCCTCCTGACGGTTTCTGAAAGGAGATAAGGTTACCAAGATTATCTTCCAGCAAAGCAGCAAGATAATCCCGTCTTTCCTGATAAATTTTTAAAGATTTTTTCAGATAACGGTTAATTTCTCCTTCCTCAATCATTTCTCCCAATGCTCTTTCCATTAGAATATCTCCTTGCCGGTCTATTATTCCAAGGTATTTTCTCATTTCAGTCATCAGATTTTCCGGGGCAACAATAAATCCTGTCCTGAAACCCGGTGCTAATGATTTTCCGAAAGATCCTATATAAATAACCATTCCGTTTGTATCAGCACTCGCTAAAGGAAGAATAGGGCTTTTGTCATAATGGAATTCATAATCGTAATCATCTTCAAGAATAATAAATCCGTACTCATTAGCCAGTTCCAGCAATTCCAGTCGTCGTTGTGCACTTAATGCCACTGTAGTAGGATAGTGGTGATGCGGAGTGAGATAAAGCATTCTGATTTTTTGTTTTTTGCAGGCTTCTCTCACGCTTTCAACAATAATTCCGTCATCATCAATGGGAATAGAAACCATATGGACTCCGGCTTTCATAAAGATCATATTGACTGAAAAATAGCTTAAAGCTCCTACTAAAACCACATCTCCCGGAGAAAGGAGAATCTCGGAAACAATATAAATACTCATTTCCGTACTTCTCGTAATCAGAAGATTATTTTTGGAAATTGGCAATCCACGGGATAAATTGAGATAACGGGATAAATGTTCTTTAAAAAACTCACTTCCGTCATGGTTATAATGTCCTGATATTTTCTGATTCGATTTACGTTTTAAAATAGAACTGTAAAATCTTGAATGCTGGCCTATCTGAGTCAGTCTGATATCCGGAACCCCATCATTAAATACATACTCACAATCCGAGCGTTCAAAAGGGTTATCTAAAATATTAGATGTCTTAAAAGAAAAACCGGTTGTTGTAGGATAGTTTTGAAGATTATTTTGTTTAAAATCATTCATTTTCACAGGTTTTTCCTGATCTTTCCCAATGATGAAAGTTCCTTTATTCGGGAAACTCTCCGTCCAGCCCTGAGCAGACAATTCATCATACACGGCTACCGCTGTATTCCGGTGGATTTCCAGCATTTCACTGAATGTTCTCGTTCCGGGAAGTTTCGTTCCAAACGGTAAATACCCCCGTTGAATCGCATTGATCAGTTGATTGGCAATTTGTAAATAAATAGAAGTTTCTGATTGTCTATCTATTTTAATAAAACTTTCATAAGGAATTCTAACCGGACTATCCATAATATCAAAACTGGCACAGTATGACCATCCGGCAATATACTACTTTTGACATCAAAATAAAAATCTATGGAATTTCAGCAGCTTTTAAAAAGAATTGTGCAGAAGGGAAGTACCCATGCCAAATGGCTTAATACCCTTTCTTTTATGGAAAATGCAGGCGCAAGGAAAATCTCTAAATGTGAACATCCGGTTCTGGTGACTCAGATTCAGTTAAAACACGCTGCTGAAGAACATCGTCATGCTTATTATCTTAAAAAACAAATCGGAAAGATAAACCCTGATTTTTGCAAGACGTACGAAAATACAGAACTTCTTGCTCCTGTAGCGACGCGTCAGTATCTTCATTCATTGGATATCAGGGCCTGTAAATATCTTCAGACAGTATTTACCTTGAACAGAGAAGATTTGAAATACGCCGCCTATCTTTTTGTAACCTACGCCATTGAAGTTCGGGCTGATGAGCTTTACCCCGTATATCAGGATATCCTTACCGAAGAATCTTCAAAAATAATGGTAAAATCAATTATCCTTGAAGAAGAAGGACATCTGGAGGAAATGATTAACCAATTAAATGAATTTTCATCCGACTGGAAACAGCATGCAGATTATATCCTGATGATTGAGAGAGAATTACATGAAAACTGGATTAATGCGATCAGAGTAGAAATCACAGAACCTGATTATGCTTCATAACAATCATCATTTTCAGAAATCACTTGACAAAAGGAATGAACAGGGAGTCATAAGGAGTTTAAAACGTCAGCCTGAAGGTGTTGATTTTTATTCCAATGATTATCTGGGGTTTGCAAGAAGCTACGAATTGCAGAATATGTTGCTGCAGAAGATTATAGATACTCCGCAATTGCTTTCAGGAAGTACAGGCTCAAGACTTATCAGTGGAAATAGTCATATGGTGACTGATACAGAAAATTACATTGCTGAAAAGCATCGGTTTCCTGCAGTATTGCTTTTCCCATCCGGTTACTGTGCCAATCTGGCGATCTTTTCAACACTTGCAGGCCGCCATGATACGGTTATCGTAGATGAACAGATCCACCGTTCTGTACATGACGGGTGCCGAATGTCAAATGCAAAGAAACTGAAATTCAGGCATAATGATGTTCATGATCTGGAAAGAATATTAAAAAGACAGACCGGACATTGCTATGTAGCTATAGAAAGTCTTTATTCTATGGAAGGGGACTTTGCCCCCATTTTGGAAATTGCTGAACTTGTAAAAAAATACAATGCTGATCTTATTGTAGATGAAGCTCATGCCTTCGGTGTTTTAGGGTACGGACTGATAGATCAGTACCGGTTGCAGCAAAATGTCTCTGTAGTGATAATAACTTATGGTAAAGCATTGGGAGCTCATGGAGCAGCAGTATTATGTAACAATACCATAAAGTCATATTTGGTCAACTTTGCCTCGCCCTTTATTTATACTACTTCAGCACAGGATTTTCAATGGATGGGTATCAGAACCGGGTATGAATTTCTCGAACGGAACTCCGAGCTTGCAGAAATTCTTAAAAGGAATATTGCCGTTTTCAGAGATCAGGGATTACAATCTCCATCCTTCGAAGACAGCCCTGTTCAGGCCATCATCATTCCGGATAATCAAAGACTGAAGGCAATACAAAATACATTGTCGGAAGAAGGCTTTTTAACGTATGCAGTTTACAGCCCAACCGTAAAAGAAGGAAGCGAAAGGCTCAGAATATGCCTTCACAGCTATAATACAGAGGAAGAAATTCTAAGGCTTGCAGAAGTTATTAAGAAATCCGGTACGCTCAAAGAACACGATAGAAAAGAAATAAACCTTTAAACATAATAAATAACATCCCGAATCACAAAACCCTAACTCTACATGAAATTATTCATCACCGGCATCGGAACCGAAATAGGAAAAACAGTCTGCTCCGCCATTTTGGTTCAATATTTTAAAGCGGACTACTGGAAACCTGTACAATCCGGAGATCTTCACTTTACCGACAGTCATAAAATTGAAGCATGGACAGATCATACCACCTGCTATCCGGAGACCTATCGTCTTAAGCTGGCTGCCTCACCACATCAGTCGGCCCGTGCAGAAAATGTACAGATCCGCCTTGATCATTTTCAGTTGCCGGAAACTGATCAGCCATTGATTGTTGAAGGAGCCGGAGGACTCATGGTTCCGTTATCAGATAACAGATTTATGATTGATCTGATAGACACCCTGAATTTACCCGCAGCTCTAGTGGTGAGGAATTATTTAGGCTGTATTAATCACAGTCTACTTTCAATGATGGTATTACAACAAAGAAACATAAAACTGGAATATCTGATTCTTAACGGAGAATTTCCTGAAGATACAGAAAGGGTTATCTGCAGCTTTGTGACAAAAGATACAAGAATTATCAGAATCCCCGAAATCAGCATAACCGATAAGGAACAAATAAAAACTACGGCAAAACAATTAACGATAACAAAATTATGATAATGGATAAGAAAACAGAAATCAGAAATAACTGGACCAAAGAAGAGATTGAAGATATTTATCATTTACCGCTTATGGAACTGATTTATAAGGCAGCCACTATACACCGGGAATGGCATGATCCTTCCGAAGTACAGATCTCCACACTATTGTCAATCAAAACCGGAGGTTGCCCCGAAGACTGTTCCTATTGCGGACAGGCAGCACGATACCATACCAATATAAAAGTACAGGCTTTATTGCCTACTGAAACAGTAATTGCACATGCACAAAAAGCTAAAGATAACGGCTCGTCCCGTTTCTGTATGGCTGCGGCATGGCGTGAAGTACGCAATAACCGTGACTTTGACAGAGTCATTGATATGGTAAAAGGAGTGAATGATCTTGGGCTTGAAGTATGCTGTACATTGGGAATGCTTACCGAAGAACAGGCAATCAGACTCCAGGAAGCCGGACTATATGCTTACAATCATAATCTTGATACTTCTGAACAGTATTATGAAGAGATTATTTCTACAAGAACATTTGACAATAGAATTAATACAATTAATAATGTCCGAAAAGCAGGCATCACTGTATGTTCTGGAGGGATTATAGGTTTAGGAGAAACCCACAGAGACAGAATCTCCATGCTTTTAACACTGGCAACCATGCCTAAGCATCCTGAATCAGTTCCTATCAATGCATTGGCAAGAGTAGAAGGAACACCGCTGGAAAATAATGAAAAAGTGGATACATGGGAAATGGTCAGAATGATCGCTACTGCGAGAATCGTTATGCCTTCATCCATGGTGAGATTAAGTGCCGGCCGTATTGAAATGTCAGAGACAGAGCAGGCATGGTGCTTCATGGCAGGAGCCAACTCCATTTTTACAGGAGAAAGAGAAACGTTATTAGTGACTCCGAACCCCGGTGTATCTGAAGATATGCAAATGCTGGAGAACCTTGGGCTTAAGCCTATGATGAAAAAAGAAACCTGTTGCTAATTAATAATGATAAACGATGAGTTTCTGGATTTTAATCATGAGTATTTTGAAGTTCATTTCAATAGTATTGTCTGATCTATTAGTCATTAATACATTATATCCCAATATATGAACACCATAACATCAAGCGGGCTCCGGCAAAGAGATAAAGCTGTAAACTGGCATCCGTACACTCAAATGAAGACAGCAGATGATATCATTCCTGTGGTCAGAGGAAAAGGTATTTATCTGTATGATGAACAAGGCAAACAATATATGGATGTGGTTTCTTCATGGTGGGTTACGCTGCATGGACATTCCCATCCTCATATTGCACAACGTGTTTTTGAACAATTAAATACACTGGAACAGGTTATTTTTGCAGGGTTTACCCATGAGCCCGCAACACAGCTTTCTGAAAATTTACTACAGCTTTTACCATCCGCTCAAAAAAAAGCTTTTTATTCCGACAATGGCTCCACAGCAGTGGAAGTTGCCTTGAAAATGTGTATTCAGTATGCTCATAACCACGGGAAAAAGAAGACCAAAATCTTAGCTTTTAAAAATGCATATCACGGAGATACCTTCGGAGCGATGTCTGTCAGTGAAAAAAGCTTCTGGACCAAACCTTTTGAAAGTATGCTGTTTGAAGTTGTCTTCATTGATACTCCCAATGCCGGAAATCTGGAGTATCTGCGCTTACAGATTAAAGAACTGGCGGATGAAGTAGCTTGTTTTATTTATGAACCTTTGGTTCAGGGAGCAGCAGGAATGCTGATGTATGATGCCGAACATCTGAACAGTCTGATGGCAGTTTGCAGAAAAGAAGGAGTACTGATGATTCAGGACGAAGTTTTTACAGGATTCGGGAGAACAGGAAAATTATTTGCGGCAGATTACCTTACGGAAAAACCGGATATCATGTGTTTTTCCAAAGGATTAACCGGTGGTACAATGCCTATGGGAATTACCACCTGTACAAACAGTATTTATAATGCTTTTTTATCTGATGACCGCCATAAAACGTTATTCCACGGTCACTCCTTTACCGCCAATCCGTTGGCCTGTGCTGCGGCATTAGCCAGTATGGAATTATTGCTTACCGAAGAAACCCAAATGAATATTCAATATATCACCCAACGGCATTCAGAATTTGTAAACAATCTGGCTTCCCATTCTCAGGTAGAAAATGCTCGAAGTATAGGAACGATTTTAGCTTTTGACTTTAAAACCGGAAACGGGACATCTTATTTTAACGAAATAGGAAAAATACTCTATAACGAGTTTCTACAACGAGGAATTATCATGAGACCTTTAGGCAATGTGATCTATCTGGTTCCTCCATATTGTATTACTTCTGAAGAATTGGATTTTGTATACCGGAATATTCTGGAAGTACTGGATCAGTTCAACGATAAGAACATCTGATGATATTAAAAAAAACTGTTACCGCAGTAAAAATAAAGGCCTAAAAAACACACTACGAGCTCAGTTCATTTCCCCACAAATGAAGTTCAGAGAGGATAGGGCCCAGCTTTTTCCCTCTCTCAGTCAGCTTATAATAAACTTCCGGAGGGAAGTTATAGACTTCAATTCGTTGAATGATATGATCTTCCTCCAGTTGTTTTAATTGTTCTGTAAGCACCTTTTTGGAAACTCTCGGCATTTTTCGCCAGAATTCTACAAAACGTACGCAATCTTCTTCGAAAAGGTTATGGAGGATCAATGGTTTCCATTTACCTGAAAGAATATCCAGACTTCTTCTTAATCCGCAATTTTTAAACTCTTCAAAATTCATCATAATTCTTAGAATATGGGTAACCTTCTGGTAACCTTCGATTGCTCTTCTCCGGTTAACCAATAGCTTTGTTTTACAAAATTAAACAAATGAAATTACAACTATGGCGCAATGCAACATTGCTGTTGAAAATTGGGAAAATTACCATTTTAGTGGATCCGATGCTGGGAGATAAAGGATCTTTAGGTTCATTCCCTATGACAGATAATGACTTATTAAATCCATTGGTAGATCTTCCTTTCAGTTATGAAGACCTTGCTGAGAAACTAAAAAATACAGATATAATAGCGGTTACTCATTTACATCCGGATCATTGGGATGCTAAAGCAATTGAGCTTATTAACAAAAATACACCTGTTCTCTGTTCCGGCGAAATTGCCGACCAGATTGCTCAATACGGCTTTCAAAATGTTTTTTCTGTTAATGAGCACATTCAATGGGAAAATATTGATATTTTCACAACAAAAGGCCGGCATGGAACGGGAGAGATTGGAGAAAAAATGGGAAAGGTGAATGGTTTTCTGTTTAAAACACAGGAACAGTCCGTATATATTGCAGGAGACAGCATCTGGTATGAGGAAATAGCTGATGAGATTGATAAGCATCAGCCACAACATATCATTGTAGCAGGCGGAGCAGCCACTTTTTCCGTAGGAGATCCTATTATTATGACCAGTGAAGATATTATAAAAGTCTGTGAATATGCTCCACAGGCAAAAGTATGGGTGACTCATCTGGAAGCAGTGAGCCATTGTACGGAAAACAGAATGCTGATCAGAGAAAGAATCATAGAAAATAAACTGGACAGTCAGTGTTTTATTCTGAATGACGGGGAAGAGGTGGAATTAAGATTCAGTTAAAATATAATCCCCTGCAGATTTGAACATCTGCAGGGGATTGTTGTATTAAAACCGGATTAGTCTTCCACATATTTATTTCTTGCCGCTCTCATTCCAAAATAAAGCATTAATAAAACGGCTAAACTTAGAAAATAAAAGGAGCTGTTCCATGAAATATCCCGGTCATGGAGCTTTCCGAATACCGGAGGTCCGAATGCGGCGATCATATATCCTACAGACTGCGCCATTCCGGAGATTTTTACGGCATTGATACTGCTCTTTGTTCTGGTAGAAAAAAACAGAATAGATAAGCTGAATGATAATCCGTTTGAAATCCCTATAATGACAGCATTTACATAGATCCACTCTGACTTCAGAAAAGCAAACATCATGGTACTGGTAAACATCAATGCACATATAAAAACAATCATGATTCGCTGATCTTTCATTTTACTCGCAATAATCGGGCAGCAAAAAGTTACCGGAATCATAGTGATTTGAATGACAAAAAGTACCCATCCCGAGCTCTCACCCTGCATATTATAATCTGCAAGGAAAGAAGGCAGCCATGCTACCAGACAGTAATAAAATAAAGACTGTAATCCCATAAAGATACTGATATTCCACGCCTGGGAAGACTTAAACATATTAAAACCGGAAGTGCTTAATGCTGTTTTAGGCTGATCAGGATTTTTTTTATTGAAAATAAATTCCAGGATTAAAACCAAAAATCCTAAAGCAGCAATTACCAGCCAGATCCCCAGAGAACCACGCCATCCGAAACCGGTCCATTCTCCTATTCTGACACTAAATCCTGAAGCAAGGGCTGCTGTAAGATTCATGGATACTGCAAAAATCCCGGTCATCAGGCCGATCTGTTTGGGGAAATTATTTTTTACATATCCGGGTGTTACCACATTTCCAATACATATTCCCAAACCAATCAGTACGGATCCTAAAAATAAAAACCAGAGAGATCCTGTAATCCGGAGGAATAGTCCAACACTTAAAATGACCAATGAATACATCAGAAGCCTGCTGATCCCGAATCTGCCGGAAAACCGGCTCACTAAAACTGAACAAACCGCAAACATAAAGAGTGGAATAGAGGTCAGCAGACTTACCTGAAAATTATCCAGATTTAAGGCATCTCTTACTTTTCCAAGTACCGGAGATACTGCAACAATAGGGGACCGAAGGTTACTGGAGATCAGTATTACGACCAAAACATTAATGATCATTAAAGCATAAGAAGCATTTCTTTTTACTTCATTCTTCATCATAATAAAAACTTTTGTACAAAATTAAGACAGTAATTTTGTTTAATTTTGCCAAAGTTTTAACCCAAAACGACATGAATCCAAACGACAGCATAGAAATTGATGAACTCGAAAAGCCTTATTTTGTATGGTTTGAAGAAAACTGGGTGCATGATGATATCCTTCATAAACACCATAAGGGACAACTTGTCTATGTAGAAAGCGGTTTTCAATACATTACCATTGGAGAACGCATTTATCTTCTTCCCCAAAATCATGCAGTATGGATTCCTCCGCACGCCATTCATAAAACGAATTCACATTCTGAAAAAATCAAACTGATGATTATGTTTGCTGAAATTAATCAGAAAGACAATTTTTATCATGAAGTGAATGTGTTCTCTGTTCCTCCGGTTTTAAAAGAAATGATAAAATATGCAGAAAAATGGTCAAAGCTTATAGCGAAAGATCAAAATGAAACCCTGTTTTTACAGGCTCTTTTTAATGAACTTCCTCGTTTTGTAGAACATTCCCTTAAAATACACATCTCACTACCAAAAGACAGACGCCTTGCCAAAGTAATTGAATACCTCCACCATCATTACCAGAATGAAATTAAAATGGAAGACCTCAGTGACAAAGCTTTGTTATCATTCCGTACTCTGGAACGTATTTTTAAAAAAGAAACAGGTTTGACTTTAAGTAAATATCAGCAAATGCTTCGGATTATTAAAAGCCTGGAACTGCTGAGTTCAGGCACTCTTACCATTTCGGAAACAGCATATGAAGTGGGGTATAAAAGTGTACAGGCTTATACCAGAAGTTTTCAATCAGTAATGTTGTTAAGACCTACAGATTTTATAAAAAATATTCAATAAATAAAAGCAGACTGCAAACACAAAAACACACTAAATAGTGATTTATACTTCTCGTAATTCACGAAACCTTCCTATACAAAGCATTTTTACTTAATTCAGAAACTACATATATCCCAAATTATCAAATTCACATATAGATAATGAATTCTGATAGATAGAAGTATTTAAAATAAAAAGGCCCCCTAGAACGGAGACCTTAAAAAAACACAAATGATGAAAAAAAATTATTTCGATCCACAAATATAAGTAAAAACTATATTATGCAACGCATCATAAGCTTAATTTTTTTAAATATTATTTATTTTAAGTAAAAATAATTATTCTCTAATCCATTTTCATTTTCTTTAAGATTCTGAAATTCGACCCTACTGCATACAGAACAACACCAAAGACAATCCATTCTATAACAGCACTGACGAGGTAGATACTTCTGAGACCATACACCATTGGAATAAAAAGCAGGGCCGGAATATACAATATAAATTGCCGCATAATGCTTATTATGGTGGCTGGTTTTGCATTTTCCACAGACGGGAACCAAACCATTGCCATAAAAATAAAGGGTAGTGCGGGCAAAACACTCATATAAATTCTGAAATCCATAAGCTGGGAATGCGTAAAACTTACATGAGGAATCATTAATGATAAAACATCAGCCGGAAAACACATCACGAAAAACCAGAAAGGAAAGAGTATAATAAGCCCCGTAAAAGAAAATAGCCTGTATGCACTAATGCTTCTTTCATATTTTCCTGCTCCGAAGTTCATTCCTGATACGGGCTGAAGTGCTCTCATCAGACCCCATAATGGTGTATTTAAAACAATATAAAACCGGTTTACAGCTGTAAAAAAAGTGATATCCTTATCCTGTCCGTATCGGGCAATAACATTGAATACAACAATATTTTGTATTACAATCATAATCATCATAATAAAGCCGGGCATTCCTAAAGAAAAAGCTTCCTTAATGATCTTATTATCTTTTTTTAATGACCAGAAACGGGTGTTAAAAGAAGCTTTACCGGAAGCATAATACCATATTCCTAAAGCCGTATAAATCATCATTGAAATATTAGTTGCCCAGGCTGCACCCCTTACTCCCCAACCAAAATAATCTATTAAAACCGGTTTTAGTGCCACATCGGCAATCAGACCTGCTGCAATCATCCAGGCGGCTGTTTTCATCCGGCCCTCTGCACGAATCAGCATATTCAAAGCCAGACCATGAATCCAAAAAAGGCTTCCCAGAATTGTTTCCCTGAAATAGTCTGTTCCTAAAATTAAGATGTCACCTCTTCCCCCCATCATATAAACGAGTTCTTTTGCGAAAAAATAACATGGAATTGTAATCAGGGCAGAGAATAAAATGCTAAGAAAATTAACCGTCCCCATAGCTTTGTACAACCTGTCTTTATCGCCTCCTCCAATCCAGATGCTCACAGCAGAGCCTATTCCTGTACCAATCAGGGTTCCGAATCCCTGTGCAAATTGCGCAAGAGGATAAGCAACTCCTACCGCAGCAAGGGCTGTATTGCTGATGAGATGTCCTACAAAAATCCCGTCAAGGAAATTATTCAGTCCGTAAAGGACCATAGCGATTACCGCAGGCCAGGACATCTGCCACATCACTTTATACATTTTTTCCTGTAAAATAAATTGTCTCTGTTGTTCCATTGTCGTACCTATTAAATCTGACCGATATTAATTTAAATCGCTTAGTATCTGACGATCAGCAGTTCACAAATTTATATCCCCGGATCCGGGAATGAGGTCTGTAAAACGGAATAAATACTCCGTTAAAAGGAGAAAAATTCAGAATCAGGTTATTCTGAAAATTAAAATATTTTTTAAGCATTCATGTGACTGTACTCATAAATAAAGAGATATAGTTTTCATTAATTTGTTTAAAACAGGCCTATGAAACCAAAACAAATTAGAGGAGTACCTCCACAAAAATCAGGTGGTTTTCATGATACAGAAAGCCGGAAACAATTTGAACAGGCTCTGATTCCATTGAAATTCGAAATACTGAAAAAAAGATTTTTATCTGTCAACCAGTGGAAAAAATATTGCGGGGAAGCCTTCGCAGCATTCAGGCTCTATGATGTAAATGGAAAATCTGTTGAACGGGACCCTCAAAAAGGAGATTTTATCAGAATAGATATTCCCGGTCCCGGAGATACTGAAGCAAAAGGCTATGATTGGGTAGAAATAACGGATATTTGTTTTTATCAGGACAATATTTCTGAAAATATAATGATGACCTGCCGTCCCTCTATAAATCCTGAAGATAAAAGAAAAAATCATATTGCTCATTTTTACAGTTCTAAAGCCACTTCTACTTTTATGATTTACAGAAATCCCACTCATCTGAAAGCAGCAATATACGGTCGCAATGAATCTCCTAATTTTAATGCAGGATTTATTGATATTCTCCGAAATATAATGATTGCAGCAGGAGGAATGGCCGGAGTAGCCAAGATCCAGTGGAAACAACTGGCAGACGGACTTCTGGATTTTGAATAAATGGCATTTCCTTTTTTGATAGAGGTCAGAGGTAGAGATCAGAATCTTTATCAGCTTCCCTTTTTTAAATAGCATAAGGTCCGGTATGTGTATGTCATCATAAAGATCCTGAATTTTCTAATCGTTTTCTAATACTGCATTAAAATTTTCTAATGTTAATGGGAGTTCGCATTAAATATTTTAATTTTGATGAATACAGATGATATTATTAATATGTTGAATATTTTACTGATTGAAGACGAATTCGGGGTCTCAAGTTTCATTAAAAAAGGACTTGAGGAAAATCATTATCATGTTAGTCTGGCATATGAAGGAAGAATGGGTTTAAGACTGGCTCTGGAACAGGATTTTGATATTATTTTACTCGATGTGATTTTACCGCAGATGAACGGTTTTGAAATTTGTACTGAAATTAAAAAATTCAAACCGGAAATTCCGGTATTGATGCTTAGTGCATTATCAACCATTAAAGATAAACTTACCGGTTTTGAACATGGTGTTGATGATTATTTAACCAAACCTTTTCATTTCGGGGAGCTTCTGGCCCGTATCAATGCATTAGGCCGGAGAAGTCAGAACTCTCTTCCTTCATCGGTCTATACAGCTGAAGACCTTTCTATGGATTCTTACAAAAAAATAGTACGCAGAGCAGGGAAAGAAATCTTTCTCACCCTGAAGGAATACACCCTTTTGGAGTATTTGCTGATCAACAAAAATAAAGTCATCAGCAGGGTTAAGATTGCAGAAGCAGTATGGGGAATCGGTTTCAACAGAGGTACCAACCTCATTGATGTGTATATTAATTATTTGCGGACTAAGATTGATAAAGACTTCCCAAAACCACTGATTCACACCGTGATCGGAATGGGATATATTCTGAAAGATGAGGAATCATGAAATTAAAAAGCAGATTATCATGCGTTTTCACCGTTCTTTTTGCTGTACTGCTCATCTTTGTATTAACGTCTGTATACCTGATTGTAAAACGGGACTGGAGAAATAATTTTTTAAAACAACTCGAAGACAGAGCCTATACTGTAGGGCATAATTATCTTGCACAGGATAATTTTACCAAACTGGAATTCGATCAGGTATTAAAAAAACTTCCCCGTACTTTACCTAAAGAAATAATCCGGATTTATAATCTTAATTTTCAGCCGGTATTCATCAAAGATTCATCAACAAACTGGGATAGGAAAGTACTTCAGAAAGTCGTTAAAAATAAGATCATCTCCTATCAGCAGGGCGATATTTATGTAGTTGGAATTTATTATGTAGATAATTCCGGAGATTATATTGTGATGGCAGAAGCGCAGAATAAATGGGGCGAGAAATCGCTTAAAGAGCTCAGAGAAACGATGATCTACTGTTTCCTCATAGCCATTCTGGTTACCATATTGCTCGGATATTGGTTTGCAGGAGTAAGCCTTCGGCCGATCGACAGAATTAACAGATATATGAATACAATACAGGCCAAAAGCCTGAATATCCGAATCCCGGTAAAACGTAAAAAAGATGAAATCGGAATACTTACACAAAGTATCAATAGCCTCCTGGAAAGACTACAGGAGTCTTTTGATTCTCAACAGGCTTTTGTTTCTTATGCTTCGCACGAACTAAAAACGCCCATCACTTCCCTGATTGGCAATACCGAAATAGCCCTGGGAAAAACAAGAACCGCTGAAGACTATCAGGATATTTTAAAAGGAGTGCTTCGGGATTCACTTCATATGAACAATATCATCACCGATCTTTTGATGTTTGATCAGCTTGATCACAGAGACTATCCTTTAGAGCCTGTTTCTCTGGAGACTTTAATCTGGAATGTCACTGATTATAGCAGTAAAACAATCCCGGATCTGCAGTTTAATATAGATATCCGGAATCCGGAATATTTTCAGATTACCCGTATCAATGCCAACCGTAATTTGCTGGAGCTGGTTCTCGCCAATATTATTTCCAACGCCCATAAATTTTCAGGAAAAGAGATCTTATTACTGATTGCCATCGAGGATACTTTTGTTAGTATATCAGTTATTGATAGCGGAATGGGTATTCATGCAGAAGAGCTTGATAAGATTACAATGCCTTTCTACAGATCTGCCAATGCTTATGGGATTAAAGGATTCGGATTAGGGCTTTCCCTTTGCGCAAAAATTATAAAACTGCATCAGGGAAATTTAAAATTTGTATCCAAAATCAATGAAGGTACATCCGTAACAATTGAAATACCTGTTATTTAAATAAGGTTGATGTAAAATAGTTCAATTTTCAATCGGATAGAGAAGCTGGAGGCTGGAAGTTAATAACCCTCAAATAACAACTGAAAATCTTTCCAAATAAATAAGATCTTTATCCATGACAACCTCCATGGAATAATCCGACAAATAATAACTTTCAGCCTCAATCTTCCGGCCCTCCAACATTAAAAAAAACTAACCGCTTTCTAATCTCTCTTTAATCTGTCTTTAAAAACCGCCTAACATGGCTGCTCTACTTTTGTCCTGTACTTAAAATACAGCAGAAAATTAATAGAGTTAATCATATGTTAGAAAAAAAACAACTTATTGGTACCGCAGTTCTTTTTCTTGGAATGACGCTGACCATACAGGCACAGGAACTGGAACATAATATCATGATCAGGGACCAGAAAACACAGCAGCCTCTTATGAATGTAGTCATGCGTGAAGAAGCCAGCGGAACAATACTGAACACCGATGAAAACGGCAATCTGAATATAACATCCACTGAAAAAACGGGAAAATACATTATTACCTCCGACGGATATTTCCCTCAGAATATTACCCTGATTCCGGGACAATTTCCAACCATCATAGAGCTAATTCCTAAAATCGGAAATCTAGAAGAAGTGGTATTAACGGGATATACCAGGCAATCCAAAGTAAAAACCACCGGAGCCGTGTCTGCCGTTAAAAAGGATGTCATCAGTAAAACTCCTGTTGCTTCTCTTGATCAGGCCTTACAGGGGCAGGTTCCCGGTTTGCATGTAGCATCACCTTCCGGACAACCCGGAACTATCGGAAGAGTAACCATCCGTGGAATAGGATCTATTCAAGATGATAAAACGAACCCGCTTTATATACTTGACGGAGTTCCCATCAGTCCTGAAACGTTTTCAGCGCTTAATCCACTTGATTATGAGGATATCATAATTCTTAAAGATGCAGCCTCCACAGCACAGTACGGATCACGCGGAGCCAATGGAGTCATTCTTTTAACCTCAAAAAAAGGACATAATAATGAAAATGGAAAACTTGAATTCTTCTATCAGAACCAGTTTGGGATCTCATCAGTAAATAACCGGAAATGGGATATGATGAACAGCACCCAAAGACTGGAGTTCGAAGAAATCCTGCAGGATCCTAATTATCCGGGATGGCAGTATTCCCGTAAAAATCCCTATAAAATGATCAACGGACAGCAAGTTGCCAAAACAGATGCCGATTATGTGTATGGTGATCAGAAGCTTGCCGAGCTGAGAGCTACGAATACAAACTGGAGAAAACTTCTTTTAAGGAATGCAATTACCAATTCCCATTATCTGGGAATGGGAGGCGGGAATGCAAAAACCAATCATTATTCTTCATTATCTTACTATAAACAGGAAGGGGTATTACCTAATTCCGGGTTGGAACGTATGAGCTTCAATACAGGAATTAATCATAAATCAGGGCGTTTCAGCAGTTCTGTAAATCTTAATCTGATCAACAGTCAGTCGCGGATGTCCGAATCAGATTTTGACGTAAGTGAAACCAATCCTATTGCCTCATTATACTTTGCATTACCCTATGAAAAGCCTTACGATACAGAAGGTAATCTTCAGCCAGGTGTTAACAGATTCGGTTCTAACGCGCTGTCTATGTATCAGGATGTAAGCCGTAAAGAAAATACCCTTACCGGATTCTTATCATCCAACCTGGCTTATGAACTGACTAAAGACTTAAAAATAACCAGTACATTGGGGATGAATTACCAGCAGGTAAAACATACCCATATTATTAAACCTGACACCTATTTCGGACAATTGGTGGATCCCGGGGAACAGGGACTGTTTGAAAGAGTTAATACCCAGAGAACATCCTATATGGCCAATTTAGGACTTAACTATAAAAAAAGATGGGGAATCCATGAAGTGGAGGCCATTGCTCTGGCAGAATTTAATAAATACAGAAAAACTTTTGACGGATTTACAGGATATGGGCTGATAGATGGTTTATATGATACTCCTGGCGGAATCACTCCGGGAACTCCTGAAAATAATTTTATTCCTAAAATAACCGGGGGAGCCACTGAAAATACCCTTCTATCACAATTGGGAATGGTAAGATATTCCTACGGAAACAGGTTTACCTTTTCTGCAAGCTTCCGAAGGGACGGATCATCCAGAGTCCCTGAAAATAACAGATACCAGCATTTTTATGCTTTTGGTGGAAGCTGGAATCTTAAGGAAGAAAATTTCTTTAAAAACTGGGAAACTTTAAGCTTTGCAAGACTAAGAGCAAGCTATGGATTGACAGGAAATGCCGGAGGATTTGCCAGTGATTTCGGATACAGAATGTTGTATGGCCCAAGAACATATAACGGGCAGACTGCTTTTGTTCCCGGAAGCCCCGGAAATCCTAATTATAACTGGGAAAAAAATAAAATAACCGATGTGGGAATAGAGTTTGGAATGTGGAATAGCAGACTGACCGGAGGAATTGACGTCTACAACCGTGTCACCAGTGATTTGTTTATCAACAGAAAACTGTCTATGACCTCCGGATTTGAATCTGTTGCCGATAATTTAGGAGAAATAAGAAACAGAGGTGTTGAAGTATATCTGGCAGGTGATATTGTAAAAACAAAAGATTTTGCCTGGAATCTGGGACTTAACTTCTCCTATAATCAAAACCGCATTCTGAGCTTAGGCAGTGAAACGGAAATTATTACAGATGATTACTCCATTCATAGAGTGGGTTCTGCATTAGGACACTTCTATATGGTAAGGTGGGCCGGCGTAGACCCGGCAACCGGAGCCCCTATGTATTATGATAAAGAAGGTAACGTCACCAAAGAATATGATCCTGATAATGCTGTGATGGTAAAAGGATCATTCGATCCACCGGTAAAAGGCGGAGTCACAACCTCATTTACATACAAAAACTTCCGCGTAAGTGCCTTATTTACATTCATCAAAGGAATGTACCGCCTTAATACCGCCGAGCTGTACAGAACTTCTGCAGATCCGAATTACAGAATTTATAACCAGTCGGTAAGCATGCTTGATATGTGGCAGAAACCGGGAGATATTTCAGAGCATCCCGGAGCACAGTATCCGAGATATATGACGGACAGAGAATTGCAGTCTGCAGACTATATCAAACTCAGAAACATTAGTATTAACTACAGATTAAAAGATATTGGCGGACTTTCTTCCTTCATTAAAGAAGTCAATATTTTCGCTCAGGGACAAAATCTACTGACATGGACCAAGTGGAAAGGGCAGGATCCGGAAGATGACAACAACTGGTATCAGTATGAATATCCTTTACCACGAACATTTACAATCGGTTTTAATGTTACATTTTAAAAAAATAAATTATGAATAAAAATATCATACGAATCTTTGCCGGAATCTGCCTTTGCATGAGCATCAGCAGTTGTAATAATTTATTGGAATTAGACCCGACGGATGCCGTTCCGGGAGAAAAAATATTTTCATCCGTTTCCCAGTTTGAAAGGGGAGTATTGGGATGTTACAGCACTTATCATCCTGAATATAATCTGCTGATAGGATCTGCCATGTCAGATGAATGCAGACTGGATAGTCAGAATAACGGAGTAAATGGTTTCGGCAATCTGTTACAACGATGGGTATACAGTTCAGAAGACGATATTCTTTATAAAGCCTGGAAAGATAATTATGCTACGATATACAGTATTAATCTCTTGCTTGAAAATGCGGCAAAAGTTCCGGTTCATAATGAGGAACAGAGAGAAAAACTACGCTCACTCACAGCAGAACTCCACGGATTGAGAGCGTTGGTACATTTTGATCTTCACAGAAATTTTGGACCGTCAGATGCCGAAACAAACGGCCGTACCATACCCTATATTACTGATACTGATATCAATAAAAAACCAGGCAGAATATCCCTTAATGAGTTTTATCAAAATATCTGGAATGATCTGAACAATGCAGGAGGAATACAACATCAAATCAATTTCAGACTACAGAATAATGCAGTTCTTGCTCTTGAAGCCCGTGTGGCATTATATCAGAGAAATTACCCTTTAGCTGCAGAAAAGGCGACCGCACTTATTCAGCTTTATCCTCTGGAAGATGCGCAGCGCTATGAAAGAATATGGAAAGACAACAACAATACTGAGGTTATTTTTCAGCTGAAAAGAACCAATGATAATGATTTACGTCCCAATACATTATGGCAAAACTATGCTACAGGCAGAATGTATTTCAGGCCCTCTCATCAACTCATGTCTATGTATGAAGCATCCGATGTAAGACTGCAAAACTTCCAGGAAGAAGAAGGCGATTATATCATCAATAAATATCCGGGAAATGATTACAGTAACAGAATTAATGATGTCAAGTTATTCAGGGTAAGCGAAATGTATCTGATCAGGGCAGAGGCCAATTTTTTCACCGGGAAACAGCAGGAAGCCCTTCAGGATATCAATACGCTCCGAATCAAAAGAAATGAAGATATACAACCAATTTCTACCGTTTCATTATCTGAAATTATGAAAGAACGTTATTTGGAACTGTCTTACGAGGGGCATCGTTATTATGATCTTAAGAGACTGCAGTGGGATATCAGCAGAAATCCGGAAGACTTATTTTCTCTGTCCGATGAACCCACTCTCACATCATCTGATAAGGCTTATATCTTGCCTGTGCCATTAAAAGAAACACTGGTGAATCCAAATTTATAAATCAAAAATCGTTTCTTCTTCAATTATTTTAATCCGGGGATGTCTCAAACATACAGAGGCATCCCCCTTTTTTGCGTTCCGGTGGTTCCGGTTCTTTAAAAATAGCTGTTTGTATTTCTGATATTTAGCTTCATTTTAATACCCTGAAGAATGGGTTAGCCTGATCAAACTCTGTTCTTAGCCCTCTGAAACACGCTATTTTAAAGAAAATTAATGTTCTGTATTTTTTTTAGAAAAAATTTAAACCCTATATTTGCACCATGTTAAAATGGTTCTCCATATTATGCTCAATGATGTATGTGCTGGCTACCACCAATGCGGGGGAAGTTCTCAAGGTACCTATGTTTGTGGAACATTATATGGAATATCACGGCGATCTTTCAGAATTTGTGATGGAGCATTATGACAATCATAAAAAAGATTCCGACTGGGATGCCGATCAGAAATTGCCATTCATCAATCCCCCTATTGTATTGACAGTGCATGCACAGCTTCCTGAGCTTAGTTTTGAAATTAAAAAACCGAAAGAAATTATTATTCCGCAGAAAAATAGTTTTTATCAGGAAAAGGATTTCTCAAACCTTTATCTTTCCAGAATTTTCCAGCCTCCGCGGCTTTCTTAACTACTTTTTACGATACATGCCTTACGCTGTGTAAAGCAGTTGATTTATTATTTCTATCCATTAATCCGTTCTACATTATAATGATTGCCGCCGGATCATAAACCTGCGGTTATTTTAAATGGAGCAAATGTATCTACTATTTTGAAAATCAAAAATTTTCACAGGCTCTCATTTGATCTTTTTATAATACAGTCCGGATGATCAATTACTAATTTTTTCATGTTAAATAAAATTATTGAGTTTTCTGTAAAGAATAAACTCATCATTGCTCTGTTTACGGTGGGGCTGATTCTTTTTGGAATATATGAAACCACCCGACTTCCAATTGATGCTCAGCCTGATATTACCAACAACCAGGTTCAGATCATTACTACGGCTCCTTCTTACGGGGCTGCAGATATAGAACGTCTGGTCACATTTCCGATTGAGCAGGCTACCAGCAATATCAGTGGTATTACCGAACTTCGTAGTCTTTCCCGTTTCGGGCTTTCTCTTGTTACGGTTGTATTTGATGATAATACCGATGTTTACTGGGCACGTCAGCAGGTTCAGGAACGGCTTCAGCTTGTTCAGGACAATATACCTGCCGGAATCGGAAGACCTGAACTGGGCCCTATTTCTACCGGGTTGGGAGAAGTCTTCCAATATGTAGTACGGGCCAAGAAAGGATATGAAAATGTGTATGATGAAACTGAGCTCAGAACCATTCAGGACTGGGTAGTAAGACGACAGCTGCTTGGAACAAAAGGAGTGGCTGATGTCAGCAGCTTCGGAGGAAAATTAAAGCAGTATGAAATTGCCATCAATCCTAATCAACTTAAAGCATTTAATATCAACATTAATGATGTTTTTACAGCTCTTGAAAAAAATAACCAGAATACCGGCGGTGCTTATATTGAAAAGAAAGAAACTGTTCTTTTTATCAGGAGTGAAGGGCTTTTAGGAAGTACTGAAGATATCGGAAGCATTCAGGTTGCAGAAACCAAAGAAGGAGTTCCTGTTCATATTAAAGATGTAGCTTCTGTAAAAATAGGTTATGCTACAAGATATGGCGCAATGACTTATAATGATACAGGTGAGGTCTCCGGAGCGATCGTACTGATGCTTAAAGGAGAAAACGCTAATGTAGTGATTGGCAATATCAAACAAAGACTGGAAAAAATTCAGGAATCTTTACCTGAAGGCGTGGTGATAGAGCCTTTCCTCGATCGGGCTAAAATGGTCAACAATACCATCAATACTGTCAAAACAAACCTGATGGAGGGAGCATTGATTGTCGTGTTTATACTGGTCTTATTTTTAGGAAACTTCAGAGCAGGGTTATTGGTTGCCTCTGTGATTCCACTGGCTATGCTTTTTGCCATTATTATGATGAATATTTTCGGAGTCGGTGGGAATCTCATGAGTCTTGGAGCTCTGGATTTTGGCCTTATTGTGGATGGAGCTGTCATTATTGTCGAAGCAGTTCTTCATCAGCTGGCGCACAAAAAACATTTTGGTAAAGACAATATGATGACCACAAAAGAAATGGACGATCAGGTTTCAGGTTCCGCTACAAAGATGGTTAACAGTGCGGTTTTCGGACAAATCATTATCCTTATCGTATACCTTCCGATCTTTACTTTACAGGGGATTGAAGGCAAAATGTTTAAACCGATGGCGCAGACGGTTGCCTTTGCATTAATCGGGGCTTTTATTCTTTCACTGACCTATATTCCAATGATGAGTGCTTTGGTTTTAAGCAGAAAGAAAAAAGAAAAAGAAAATATTTCAGACAGGGTAATGGCCAAAGTGGAAACAGGACATCAAAAGTTACTGATAAAAGCTCTTAAATTCAAGAAAACTATTATTCTGGGGGTCATAGTTCTTTTTGCAGGTGCTGTCTTTATACTTTCCAGAATGGGTGGAGAATTTATTCCCTCGCTGGAAGAAGGTGATTTTGCAGTTGAAATGAGGATTCTTCAGGGAAGTAATATCAATGAAACTAAAAAGGCAACTACTCAGGCCGGTCACATCCTTTTAACTCAGTTTCCTGAAGTACAAAAGGTCGTTGCCAAAATAGGGAGTGCAGAAATTCCTACTGAACCAATGCCAATGGATGCGGGAGATATGATTATTGTTTTAAAACCTAAGAAAGAATGGACTTCTGCACAATCATTTCCTGAACTCTCTGAAAAAATGCGTAAAGCATTAAGTGTAATTCCGGGATTAACGACCAGCTTTCAGTTTCCGGTACAGATGCGTTTCAATGAGCTGATGACCGGAGCAAGACAGGATGTGGTATGTAAGATTTACGGGGAAGATCTGGACAGCCTTTCCGTTTACGCCAAAAAACTGGGAAGTATTATCAATACCGTAAAAGGTGCTCAGGATCTTTATATTGAACCTGTTGTAGGAGCTCCGCAGGTTGTCATTGATTATAACCGTTCAGAATTATCCCGTTATAATATTTCTGTAGCAGATATCAACAGGGTTATCAATATGGCTTTTGCAGGGCAGACAGCCGGAGCATTATATGAAGGAGAGAAAAAATTTGATATTGTCGTCAGAATGGATAATGAGCATAAAAAAGACATGACCAGCATTCAGAATCTATTGGTTCCTACCTCTTCCGGAGCACAAATTCCGTTATCTCAACTGGCAAAGGTAGCGCTTAAAAACAGTCCGAACCAGATTCAGAGAGAAGATACCAAACGAAGAATTATTGTTGGATTTAATGTAAGAGGAAGAGATGTACAGAGTATAGTAGAAGAACTTCAGAAGAAAGCAGGAAAAAGTCTGAAATTCTCACCGGGATATACTATTTCTTACGGGGGTACATTTGAAAATCTAAACGAAGCAAAAGCCAGACTGGGTATTGCCGTTCCAATTTCATTGGTGATGATTTTCCTTTTATTATTTTTTGCTTTCAGATCGGTAAAACACAGCTTACTGATTTATACGGCTATACCATTATCAGCGATCGGAGGGGTTTATTTTCTTGCCTTAAGAGGTATGCCATTCAGTATCAGTGCCGGAGTGGGATTTATTGCCCTGTTCGGAGTTGCTGTACTTAATGGAATTGTTTTAATATCAGAGTTTAACAGATTGAAATACAACGGAATAAACAACACTAGCAGAATTGTACTGATAGGCACAAAAATCAGGCTTCGTCCGGTTTTAATGACAGCTTTCGTAGCTTCTTTAGGATTTCTACCGATGGCTTTAAGCAACGGAGCAGGAGCTGAAGTACAAAGACCACTTGCTACAGTTGTAATCGGCGGTCTTATGCTTGCGACACTTTTAACCTTATTTGTTTTGCCCATTCTTTACGTGCTTTTTGAACATATTAATAAAAATAAAATGAAATTCTCTAAAAAAATAAACCATAAAAAATTATCTGTTTTTTTACTTATGATTGCTTTCGGAAGCCTTCAGGCTCAGGAAAACATTACCTATGAGGAGGCATTGGAAAAAGCATTTCAACAAAACGGAACACTTAAAAATTCAAAATTAATTTCAGACTATCAGGAGAAATTAAAAGCCAGCTATCTGGATATCCCCCAAATGGAAGTTACCGGCGGATTCGGACAGATCCAGGGAGAAGAGACGGATAATTCTTTTGGAATCTCTCAAAAATTCAGCTTTCCTACTGTCTATTCCAAAAGAAAACATATGCTGAATGCTGAATGGGCGGCAAGTCTGATCAGTCAACATCTTACAAAAGCACAGCTGACCAGAGAAGTAACCGATGTTTTTTACAGAATTTTAGTCCTTCAGGAAAAGAAAAAGGTGTTGGAATATATCAGCCAGTTGTATATTAATTTTGCTGAAAAGGCAGCCTTAAGACTCAAAAAAGGAGAAGCGAATATTCTGGAGGAATCAACTGCTGAAATTCAGAAAGAACAGGTGATGGTACAAATGAACTCCCTTGAAAATGATCTGAATATTGCAAAAATTCAATTACAGTTACTTCTTCAATCCGAAAAAATGTATCAGCCCGTTTCAGAAAAACCTACAATGGATATAGGACTTCAGATTTCAGAAGAGCGTATAAAACAACATCCTGAGCTGCAATATCTGCAACAACAGATTAAAGTAGGAGAGTCTGAGGTACAACTTGAAAAAAGCAAATTACTTCCGGATCTTCTCGTAGCCTATACCAATCAGAGTATGAAAAACATTAATACCAATCGCTTTAACTCAGTTCAGGTGGGTGTCGGAATTCCGCTATTTACAAAAGGTCAAAGAGCCTTAGTTAAGGCTGCACAGGCTAAAATTGCAATTTCTGAAAATCAGTACCAAAGGAAAGAAATTGAGTTTAAAAACAGACTTAGACAACAAATGGGTAACTATATGAATCAGCAGAGAATGATCGAAAACTACGAGCAGAAGCAGCTCCCGAAATCTGAAACGATCCTGAAAACTGCTCAGAAACAGATGGAAGCAGGTGAGATTGACTATCTGAACTGGGTAATATTAGTCAATCAGGCTGTGAAAACAAAAGCAGATTATATTGATCAGCTGGAAAAACTTAATCAGATCAGTACGGAACTTAATTTCTTAATTTCAAAATAACAGCACCATGCAATTCAAAACCATATCTGTATATAGCCTGACTTTAGTACTTGCTTTATCTTCATGTTCAGGAAAAAAAGAAGAAGAAAAGACCGTTTATGAAAACACCAAGTTTACTAAAAACAATGAAAACACTGTTCATTTAGCCGAAAAGCAGCTTCAGTCCGTAGGAATTACCACAACATCCGTTCAAAACAGAAATATGGAAAAACTGATAAGGCTGAACGGAAAAGCTGAAATTGCACCTTCCCATATCAGTTCTGTTTCAAGCATTATGGGTGGACATATCAAATCTATCAATGTTATTAATGGCAGCCATTTTAATAAAGGGCAGGTTCTTGCCGTAGTAGAGGATCCACAGTTTATACAGCTTCAGCAGGACTATCTGGTAACAAAAGCTCAGCTTGAGGCCGCAAAACTGAATTTCAACCGTCAGAAAGATCTTAATACCAGTAAGGCAAGCAGTGATAAAACCATGCAGACAGCACAGGCAGATTATTCTACCTTACATGCTACTTTAAAAGGTCTCGAAGAGAAACTCAGAATTATCGGAATTAATGCCAAAGGATTAAGTACCGGAAATATCAGAAGTAAAATCAGTATTTATGCTCCGTTCAGCGGTTTTGTAAGTAAAATTTCAGTAAATAACGGGCAATACATCAATCCTGCCGACACTTTATTTGAGCTGATTAATCCTGCCGGATTACTTTTAGAACTGAAAGTTTTTGAGAATGATGTGAATGATGTAAAAATCGGGCAGGAGATTTTAGTCTACAACAATCAGAATCCTGATCTGAAATCCGGCGCTACAATTGTAAGTATCGTTCCCAATATTGAAACCGGTGGCTCATCAACCGTGATAGCAAAATTTTCTTCAGCACATTCCGAATTTGTAAAGGGCATGTACCTCAATGCAGAAGTTAATATCAGCAGCCGATATACTCAGGGACTTCCGAATGAGGCCATCGTATCCTTTGAAAATAAAAACTATGTTTTTGAAGACCTTGGAAAATCAACCTATAAAATGATTCCCGTACTAACCGGAATTGCTGATGATGAGTTTACAGAAATTATAAAAGCTGATTTTTTAAAAGGTAAAAAGATTGTACAAAAAGGAGCATACAACCTTTTGATGATGCTGAAAAATAAAGCGGAATAATTATTTATGATCAACCCCCAAAAAGGTTTTGTTTACGAAGGTAAATGGAACCTTTTTTATTATAATGCTCTTGCTTATTTTGCATTACGCAGCTGTTTACAATGATTTTTACCACCACCAATGCACGAATAATTGTAATGATATATTAAATCTATATTGCGGCTAAAAGATAATTTAATGATTACCACTTAGAATATGGTAACAGAAAAATAGTTATACTTACATTATCATCTAAAAATAGTCGTGGTATTAGATGATTTTTAGCATATTTTCAATATTCAATATATTATTTAATGCATAATTAATTAAAAAAACAATACTTTTAAGCAGTGAATTAGTTGAAAGAATTTTTAGTTGCATTAAGAAAAACTTTTATAGAAACATAATGACAACTAAACCGTTACACAATTTCCATATTCCGGTAATGGGCCTGGCTTATACTATAGACAGTCCGATTCGTGTTGCCCAATATGGAATTTCCTCTGTAATTTCTATCATTGATGATGAAATCCTGGAAAAAATGAAAAACTTTTATAACAAAAAGTTTAACCTCGATTATTTAGGAATCTCATCAAAAACAGAAGATTACAGAGCGAAAAGGATTACAGCCTATCTGGACATGGTAGATGATATCGTGAATGAAAAGTTTGAGTCTTTCAAACAGGAAATCAGTAAAAATACAGAGGCTTTAAAAGACTTTATGATGATGTTGCCCAATACATCAGACCTGAAAGAAAGTCTTCAGCATTTTATGGGTCAAAAGGATAATTGGGGGATAAATATCAGAAACTTCCTTGAGTCTAATTTAAGACCGGGGAGCATTGATGTCAATATCATGACAAAAGTTGATAAAGACAACTATAAAAAAGATGAACAGCTTCCTGTGATGTACAATGATGCCCATGCTTCACTGAGAGGCTTCGCCAATAGTAAGTTGTCTTCATCCATGGTTCTTTCTGCAGGATTAAATCCGCGTCTGTACAGTTATATTGAAGAATTTGATGACTTTTTTCCGGATCAGAATGGTCTCCTTAAAAAGAAAATCATTCTTAAAGTAAGTGATTTCCGTTCTGCAATGATTCAGGGAAACTTCCTGGCAAAAAAAGGATTGTGGGTCTCAGAATATAGGATAGAATCGGGGTTGAACTGCGGAGGACATGCATTCGCTACAGAAGGCTTACTCCTTGGCCCTATTATGGAAGAGTTTAAACAGAAAAAAAATGAGCTGATCCGGTCTGCCCATTCATTGATGATCTCTGCTTTAGAGCAAAAAGGGAAGAATCTTGTTTCTCAGCCTTTAGAGATGAAAATTACCGTTCAGGGCGGGGTGGGTACCTCTGAAGAGCATGAGTTCCTTCTTAGCAATTATGAAGTGGATAGTGTAGGATGGGGTTCGCCTTTTTTACTGGTTCCTGAAGCGACTTCCGTAGATACAGAAACCAGAAATTTACTTTTACATTCCGGAGAGCAGGATTTTTATCTGAGTAATCTTTCACCACTGGGAGTTCCTTTTAATACGGTAAAAGGCACCTCTAATGAGGTACTGAAACAACAGAAGGAATCCCTTGGAAAATTTGGAAGCTCATGTCCGAAAAAATTACTGGCATTGAGCAAAGAGTTCTCTCCTAAAGGAACCTGTACCGCTTCTAAAAAATACCAGGATATTAAACTGAAAGAGCTTTACTCTATGGAGGAAACATTTTCTCAAGAAGAGTTTACTCAAAGAAAAACTGAAATTACCGATAAAGCCTGTCTGTGCGTTGGTCTTGTGAATGCAGCTTATATAGAACAGAATATAGAAATAAAAGGAGAAAAGCAGGGAGTTGTCATCTGTCCGGGACCTAATATTGCTTTTTTTGACAAAGAATCCTCTCTTTCCGAAATGGTAAGACATATCTACGGAAGCAATAATATCCTTTCCGAAAACAACCGCCCTCATATGTTTATTAATGAGCTGAAAATGTATGTGGATTATTTGAAAAAAGAAATATCAGATACCTCTGCCCGGATTACTCATTCCCAAACTAAAAAATGGAATACCTTCAAAAAGAATCTGTTTGACGGTATTGAATATTATCATCATCTCTTCAGAAATTCTTCCTATTTTAAAAATGAAGGAGAAACTATTCATTTACAATTAGAAGAATATAAGTTGGATCTTACCGCTATTGAGATTCCTCAGATTGAAAAGTAGCGTGGTTGTTACCCAAAATAAAGCTCTCCCGGATGGAGAGCTTTTGTTATAAATGTTCTGAATAAATGTTCTTTTACCTATTAAAAACAGGTAAAAAGCCATTAATATTTTTTAAGTAGTTTTTAATAATAATTTAATCTTTGGTATAGTAGATTATTGCTAATTTGGTTTTCAAAGTGCTGTTAAGCAATTAAAACCACAAATGATTCAAACACAAAATAATAAAACTATATTGAAGTTACCTTCAAACGTGAACTCCTATGGTAGCATACCATCAGTAGGACAAAATACGTACCGTCATGATACCTATCGATTAAATGATCTGTTGATAGTAAGGTTGTACTCTAAAAAATCATATTAAAAACATTCCAGCGATAAGTTTTATTCAAAATTTATGTAAATCTGCAATGCAGACAAAACAGAAGGCAACATCGAATGGAAAGCTATTATTCCGATCAATGTAAACACATATATTATGAAACAAAAATTAACCGTTTTAGATTTTAAAAAACTAAAAAAAGAAGGGCGAAAATTTACTTTTGTAACTGCTTATGATTATACAATGGCTTCTATTGTCAACGATAGCAATACATAAATCATCTTAGTGGGTGATTCCCTGGGCATGACTATGCTGGGCTATAATGGCACTACCCGTGTTACAATGGATGAGATGATTCATCATATAAAACCGGTCGTTAAAGGAGCTCCTCATACTTTTATAGTAGGAGATATGCCTTTCGGTTCTTACAATGCGAGCATAGAGCAAGCAGTGATGAATGCTTCACGGATGATGAAAGAAGGTGAGTGCGATAGTATTAAATTAGAAGGAGGGGTCGAAATTATTTCTCAGGTAGAAGCCATTATCAGAGGTGGGATTCCTGTTATGGGACATATTGGCTTGACCCCTCAAACAGTAAGCCAATTTGGTGGATTTAAGGTTCAGGGTGGAACGCCCGAAAGTGCAAAGAAAATAATTGATGATGCCATTGCTTTGGAAAAAGCAGGTGTTTTTTCGATTGTGGTAGAATGTGTACCCAAAGGCGTAGGAAAAGCAATTACAGAAGCTGTCAAGATTCCGGTTCTAGGCATTGGCGCAGGACCCTATGTAGACTGCCAGGTAATGGTGTTTCAAGATATGATGGGTATGTATAACGGATTTAAGCCTAAATTTGTAAAACAATATGCTCAGATTCGCCAGGAAATGATACAAGGGCTTAATCAGTTTCATACAGAAACTATTTCTGGTGAATTTCCTTCAGAAGAATACTGTTTTAATAAAGAAGTTACATTAAATGGAATATATGGAAAAGAATAAAAATACACGTTATGTAGAAACAGGATATCCAATCTATGAAGGCATGCCTGTATATCCGGGGCTTCCTAAAGTTAAAGTGGAGCTCCGAGAAAGTTTAGACAAAGGAGATGATTGGAACGGCTCTGTGCTCTCGATGTATTTACATGCCGGAACCCATGTGGATGCCCCCAGACATCACATCAGTAATGCACTGGGAATTGATCAGGTTCCTATTGAAAATTTCTTTTATCAACATCCCTTACTCATTGATATTCCGGAACCAGGAAAGGACTATCTGATCACAATAGATGATATAAAAAGATATCATGATTTAAATAAATATGATATTTTAATATTCAACACCCAATCCTATAAAAAGAGGAATAAAGATTTTATGAGCTATGCTAACGGATTTCCAACAGTTTCCCCTGAAACGGCAGAATATATCCGGGAACATCTCCCGAATATTAAAGCGGTTGCCATAGATACATTGAGCATTGAAAATATAGCACTGGGAAAAGACAATGGATTTCGTACCCATAAAGCTTTTCTTGATCCTGAAAGGGTAAACGGTACAATATTGATCTATGAAGATGTAAATATAGCACCTATTGTGGGCAAAAAATTAGTAAGTGCCTGCTGTACGCCGCTCAGAATTGTTGGCGGGGATGCAAGTAACTGTAATTTAGTGTTTGAAATTCAGGATTAAATAAAATATAGCTAAATAAGAAAAATAAAGCTCTCCTTCCGGAGAGCTTTTGTTTAAAAACAGGCAATAATTCTGCTTAGTGTACAATAATTTTTTTAGTTATTATTTTTTGTCCTTCAGCTTCAAGAGTACACAAATATACCCCTGCAGCCCAGCCGGAGGTATATAAAGACTCTTTGTAAGTTCCCTGACTCTGGTTTCCTTCTTTTATCGTTTTTACCAATGCTCCTGTGGCACTTGTAATATACAGTTTTACAGCGCCTGATTGAGATAAGGTATATTCTACGGTTGCAACATCTTTGACAGGATTAGGATATACATTTAAGCTTTGCACAGGTTTTTCAACAGGAACAGATGCTCTGGCTGATGAACCATTAGAATTGCCATTATGAACCTGACCATCATATACTACATTGACAGACCATAGATATTTATCAGGATATTCAGTGAAATCTTCCGCTACTTCATTGAGGACATAATTATTATATCCTGGAGATAATATAGTAGCAACGTAGTGAGAGTTAGAAGCGACACGTTTTTTATTATTTAATCTAATCATATATAAAGGTTTTCCATTAGGATCATCCTTTACATAGATTAACTGAAACAGAACTTTAATATCATCTCTAGTCTTAGCTGGATTATCAAGTACAATCCTCGTGTTGTCGGAACTAGAAGGTTGTAATTCACCTGATTTTGGCATATTAAAAAATCTATAATTTTCATCCCCATAAGTATAATCATAATCATGAAAACTAAATCGATTACCAACTTTCTCCAGAGAAAAAGTTTCAGCTTTAGATGAATCTAAATAAAGAAAATATTGAGTATAGAAAGATCTGTCTAAAGACATACTTTGTTTTGTAGCATAATTAATAAACTGAACACCTTGTTCACTTACTTGAGAAAACCTTTCTCTAACAGAAGTTTTAAATGAACCCTGAACAGACCAGTTATCATCTGTTTGATTTTTATTTTGTACATATAAATAATTGCCATCCATTCCTAATTCATATCCCTCTGACTTATATTCGTCTATTAAGAAATTAAATGTATGCTCTTTGTAATCAATTAAATTTTGAGGATTTCCTATAATATGATTAGGTGTAAAATCTCTCCTCAAAGCATCTTGACCTGTATCTTGATAAAAATAATTTCCGGAACTAAACGGGATACTCTTCCACCGGGCAATCGGAAGATATGATTTGGCATTAGTAAACCAGATCTGACGTTTATTGTCCATAGGTGTTGACATATACCATCTTGCAGTACCATATATGGCTTCCTGGGAATTATTAAGCCCAGATGTTACTATATATCCGTCTTCATAATTTTCTTTTTTAGGAGTAATAGGCTGATCTTTGTAATTTCTCAAAATATAAGATCTGGAAGCATAAAGTGGGGATTGGAGTAAAAAATGGTTATCAGCTAATTTCGGATTAAGCATTTCTTTATAAACCATAATATCATCCACCGCATTAATAATAGGACCTCGCTGGCTATTAACAGTCCCAAAAACAATTTGATGTTTATCTGAAAGGATATCTGATAATCCGAACCAAAAATAATTGGCATATAAACGGCCTCCTGGCCGACTGAAATAAAAACGGGTAGCATATTGGTCTGAACTTAACATAAAATAAATATAGCCACTTGATATAGATACATCATCATCAGGAAATATTTCTTTATTTGTATTATCACTATGATAACTTATCTTATACCGTGTCTGTCCCTGAACTATCATTTTTTTTGCTATTGGGGAATATTTCAAAATCTGGAAATATCCATCTTTTATTTTGAGTTGAATATCTTCTTTATTTTTATTGGAAAGATTAGTAAAACTTAAAATCTGGCAATCTTTTCCATTTTCAGGAATTTTAACCCAAGCTGAAATAGAAAATCCTTTATTATTATTTACTATATCCTTAATGACAGTATTTGGGATGATTAAATTTTGATAGCTTTGAAAAGATAATGCCTGAGACGGGTTGCCAAACCTGTCTGTTATTCCTGTATTAGCACTTCCTTCCAATTTGTAGGACGCAATGGAATGTTTAAAATCATTTTGCCATGAATGCTCAGTTAAGTTAAGATCATACAGATTAGCAACCTGAGTATTTACCTTATATGTTCCGGTAGCAGTATTATCAAATACTTCCTGGGCAGAAAGTTTTTGTATGAATACCATCATGATACAGATCAACACATAACCTGCACAGTCACTTATAGATTTCTTCCTATTCAAAAGAATTCTTTTATTAAAATGAGTATTAATAAGTTTCATAAATTAATTCTTAATGTTTTGGTATTTATTGAATGACTCTGTTTGGAAAATAGTCTAAAAATGTAGTCACTTCATCGGTAATAATATATCCGTCCACTCCCGTATTTTGATTTCCTGAAGGGGCAAGAATAAAATCAAAATCTCCCCTTCGTTCTTCCTGAGGTTTATCTGAAAAACGATTTGTACCAGCATTCACATTTCCAATATAATGCCCTTTATAATGTGCCGGCTGTGAAGAAAAAGTACTAAGTCTTTTACCACCACTTTTTATCGCTTTTGCTACCTTAAAAATATCTGGATCATCCTTAGGTGTTTTAAAGACTATTTCGTATATACCTCCAATTCCTTTATACAAAGGATGATCTTTTCTCCACTTCTCCCAATCGTTATAAAGAGTCATAGGTGAAGTTTCATCATGTTTAGGAATACTTCTTACATCAACAATCGGAGCAAAAATTAATTCCTGTTTTTGTTCTTCCGACAATTGATATTGAGTGATAAAACGTTCAAACTGAACAGGAGTTTTAATTCCTTTAAACATTACAAATGAAAAAGCATCCTTATCTTTTACTACTTTCATTGCTTTTCCAAAAGTAGCATCATCGGTAATATCGAGTTGTAATATCACATCTTTTCCTTTTGTGATCTCTATTACATCCTTCAAAAGTGGAATCCTTTCATTGGTATAGGTATTTTCATCATTTTTTAACCTCAGGTCTTTCAATTCATTCCATGAATATACTTCTTCAGCGGTTCCAAAATTATCTCCTGCCTGTCCCTTTCCTCGGGGTGTTGTTTGGGTGCCGTACCTATTGGGATGAGTATCCAAAAAGTTAGTGGTACGCTGGAGATAACTATCATGCATCAAATAAACTTTTCCGTCACTACTTGTTTTCAGGTCAATCTCTATCATATCCACATCTTTGACCTCAATTGCCCTTTTAATAGCAGCCATAGAATTTTCCGGGAACCCACTGGTCCATGCAGCTCTATGAAGGGCAAGAAACCTATAGTCCGGGTTTTTATGGGCATCCAGAAGAGTTTCTCTCAGCCTTGCTAGACGAGGTCTTGTAATTCCACGTTTTTCACGGGTGTACGGGCTTGTGGTATAGTTATCCTGCTGTGCCATAATATTGTGTTCAACGGCTATACAGAAGGTCAAAACTAATACTCCTTTTAAAAATCTTTCTTTAAAAAATGTTTGTAAATCCATAGTATTTTATAATTTATGGTGAGTTTAAAGTGATTATACAGGATCTGAATCTATAAAGAATCATTTTCTGCCATTTAAAGGCTCTTTTAAAGACTAGTTTTGATAATGAATTCTTATGAAGATTTCTTTATTTTTTATGAATTAAAGGTAGTATTTATCACCTGAAAAAGAGTTAATTAAAGTAAACATATACATTAAATTAAATTAATATATCACTGATTATCAGTTAGTTAAAATAAAAAAGTTATCTGTTTTAAAAATAAAACGGATAACTTTTAACCCTTTAAAAAGATCTTTAAAACAGATGCTTTCTTACCGCATCAAAAAGTAAAGATTTTTCTTTTTTAAAAATTCAATCAGTTCTTTAGGCCTGTCGGTTTGTATCATATTGACCTGATGATCAGGATACCAGTGGTACATGTCAGGATCTTCAAGGGCAAGATCATCATAATGGCCTGCACTGAGGTCCGGCCACAGTGAATTGACCCAGATCCGGATTCCTTTTTCACGCAGTTTTCTGAAATCAATCAGATGGCTTTCATCAGAGCCCAGTGTCAGCTCAAATCCGTAGACTTTATAATTCTTTAAGTAGTCGTCAATTTTTTTCCAGCCTTCATTATGGTTTAAGCGGATTATAGGCATATAATGAATTTCATTTTTGATTTTTCCGTATTTTTTGTTAAATTCATCATAAGTAGCTGGTCCTTTAAAAAGGATCTGGTCCAGAAGATTTCTTTTTTTCAGGATAGGGTAGACTTCATTGAAATAATCGAAAGCTTTATCGAGATTGATGAAGATTTTTCCCTGTGTAATATCCAGTATTTCTTCCAGCGTAGGAATTTTCATCTGAGTAGAAACACCTAATCCATCCCTGAGTCTGAATTTTTTTAATTCCTCCAGACTATAGTCGGAAGGCTTTCCCTTTCCGGTTGTCGTACGGTCAATCGTCTGATCATGCATTAGAACCAACACACTATCTTTAGTCATGGCCAGATCTATTTCTACCATGTTTACTCCCTGCTCAATAGCTTTTTTCATTGCCGCTACTGAGTTTTCGGGAGCTTCCCGCCATCCGCCTCGATGGGCAATCACCATGATTTTGTCATCTGGAAATTTATTTAGGGAGATCTGGGAATATACTGTAGTGTAAGCACCTAATAATAGTATATAGAAAAAGAGACGGTTGGTATTTAATATTATTTTTTTCATGATAATGATATAAGAATTTAATATCCCGGATTTTGTTGAATCGCCGGGTCTGTATTGATTTGATTCTGAGGAACAGGCATCACCAGATTGTAGGGATTAATGAATGCTTTTCCATATCCCAGGGTATTTTGAAAATGAGCAGTCATGACCTGAATAGCCTTTCCGGTTCTCACCAGATCAAACCAGCGATGACCTTCACCTATAAGCTCTTTTCGTCTTTCCATGGCAATTTCATCCAACAGCTGTGTCTGGTCGGAAATACTGACAGAAGGAAGCCCCGCTCTGTTTTTAACTTTATTGAGATATACATTTCCGTTGACCGGATCATTCGCCTTTGCATAGCATTCTGCCATGAGAAGGTATACATCCGCCAAACGAAGAACGACTATATTACTTCCGCCGTCTGCAGGAGAAGTGAGAGACGCTTTTAATTTATTGGAATATGGAACGGAGTTCTTCGTTAAGCCAATATAAGCCTCCTGTCTTTTATCACCTGCTGTAAAAAGATTATAAATTTCTTTGGTAGGCAGATTATGGCCTTTTGCACCGGCAGAAAACCCTGAAGGGCTGAACATCTGATAAGCCTGGCTTCCTTCGGAATTTCCGTTTAAACCCGAAGCAAACTGCACATCAAAAATTATTTCTGCATTGTTTTTATTGGCTATGTCAAATATCTTATTAACATCCGGTAACAAACTGTATCCCAAACTTTCTACCTGCTTCAGATAAGGTAACGCCTCATTGTACTTATTTCTGGTCATCAGTACTTTTCCGAGTATTCCCAAAGCCGCTCCTTTAGTGACCCGCCCTGGTTGGGCTGCAATTTCCGGAAGCAGGGCAATAGCTCCTTTAAGCTCTGATTCTATAAAATCATATACCGTTTCTGAGGACGTTCTTCCCTGTCCGAAATAATCGTTGACATTCACACTTTCTTGGGTTACCAAAGGAATATCACCGAAAATCCGGACCATATTAAAATACATCAGTGCTCTTAGAAACTTCACTTCACCGGTACGGATATCCTTCTTTGACTGGCTCATCGCGATATCTCCAATTCTGTTTAAGACAATATTTGCCTGCTGAATGCCAATATAATTTTCTTTCCAGGTACTTGCCAGTAAGGAGTTATTAGGCTGAATGGTAAAAAAGTCAAATTCTCCGTAAGTAAAGCTATCATTGGCAGGAACTTCATCATAGGTATTGTCCGAAGGAAGTTCACCAATCACAGGCATGGCAAGCTGGTACTGCCCGACATATTGCAGGGATCCATATACGGCATTCACTCCCTGTTCCAGCTGTGCCTCATTTTTATAAAAATTATTTGTTTGTTTGGTACTTTCCGGAGTTGCATTTAACAGGTCTGATGAACATGACTGCCATAAGAATAGAGAAAGAAGGGGAATATATAATTTTTTCATTTTTTAAATATTTAGATTAGGTTCAGCTTAAAACTTCACATTCATTCCGAAAGAATACACTCTTGCCACCGGATAATAGCCGTTGTCATACCCCTGGGTCAGAATACTTTCCGAATTAGCATCGAGATTCTGTCCTCGGTAAGAAGTAATAGTCAACAGGTTATTTCCTATGAAATAGAGCTGAAGAGACCTCACTTTCAAGGCTGAAACCAGGCTTTGGGGAAGATTATACGCCAGCCTTACAGATCTTAACCTTACATAATCTCCGTTTTTGAAGAAAATATCTGAAGTTCTCGCTTCTTTTCTGTTATTGGAAAAATTCATATTGGGCATGGCATAGGTGCCATTGGGGTTGGTCACAGGATTATACCTGTTATCAAAGTAATACTGATTAGGCACTCCAAAACCTTCTCCGGATTCTGTAATGCTGACCTGATCTCCGTTGTAAATCTTTTTACCCAGTTCACTGTATAAAGTAAAGCTGAGATCAAAATTTTTATACCGGAATGCATTGGTAAATCCCATTATGTATTTGGGGATTCCTGAACCGAAGCTTTTCTTATCATCGGCATCAATTTTCCCATCTCCGTTAAGATCTTCCATCATATAATCACCGATTTGCGTGCCTGTAATATGAGGGGAGTTATCAATCTGTGCCTGGGTTTTATAGACACCCAGAATATGATAGCCGTACATTTCTGCAATAGAACCTCCAACTTTTGTTACGGCAAAATTATTGTCTCCGGTTACAATCTGTGATTGCCCGTCACCCAACGCCAATACTTTATTTTTATTGGTAGAGAAACTGAAACTGCTTGAATAGTCAAAATCATCACCTATATGAAGCGGTTTTAATGAAAGCTGAATTTCCAGCCCGCTGTTTCTGATTTTACCAATATTCTGAAGCAGTGTAGAATAGCCGGACTGTTGGGGAACAGGAACATCCAGCAGCAAACCATTTCTGTTAAGAATATAATAATCCGCAGATATATTCAGATATTTATTAAACAAGCCGAGATCTAATCCAAAATTTACTGATTCTGACTTTTCCCAGGAAAGATAAAGACTTGACGGTGTTGCAGATCTGTAGCCGGGAACCAGTGTACCTCCGAAAACATAATTCTCCTTATCCATCAGGGATAATGAACCAAAATTCGGAATCTGGTTATTTCCGTTCGTACCCAGACTGAATCTTAGTTTCAAAGGATCTATCCATTTGTTTTCAGGAAAAAACTTTTCTCTACTGAGTGTCCACCCCAATGATAAAGCATAAAAATTCCCCCATTTGGAATTGAAACTAAATCTTGAGGAACCATCTCTTCTGTAAGAGGCCATCAGACTGTATTTACTGTTATAGGTATAGTTGAATCTTGTGAAATATGATATCAGGCTCCAGGAATATTGACTGACATCTACTTTCAGGGAATTTCCCCCTGAGATATTTTCTAAACTGTCATCAGGAAAACCCGTCGCTTTAGTATCTGTTTTGTTTTGATTTTCATTCTGATAAGATTGTCCCAATATAAAATTAAAAGTGTGGTTCCCAATCTTTTTATCATAAGTCAGTAAGTTCTCTATCAGATAATTTTTGGTTATATACTCCGTTCTGCTGGCTATGGTAACATCTGGTGCTGCAGTACGATAACTCCCTACCGTGGATGGATCAAAAAAATTATATTCATAGTTGGTATAATCTCCACCTGCTGAAAGCTTATATCTGAAGTTTTTCAAAAAAGTCCATTCTCCGAAAATATTCCCGAAAGTTTTAAATAAAGTATACCTTCTTTTGGTCATTTCAGCAATAGCAACCGGATTTTCTACCAGAGCACCGTCTGTAGGACCGTTTGCTTTTATTTGCTGGGAAATAATCAAATTACCGTTCGCATCTCGGGGAGCGAAAAAAGGATACATCGTGGTAGCCATCTGAAGAAGATTGTAGGTTCTTCCGCCGTCTACCATATCAAAAAGGCTTCCTTTTGAAAAAGAAGGAGTCATGGACACTCCAAATTTCAATTGGTCTGTAATATTGGTGGCAAGGTTGATATTTCCTGAATATTTTTCATAGTCGGTTCCAATTAAAATCCCTTTTTGATTCAGATAACTTCCTGTGAATGAGTATTTTGTTTTATCGCTTCCTCCCAGGATATTCAATGCTGTATTGCTTATAGGAGCAGGTTTTAATACAGTAGAGTACCAGTCGTTATCTGTTAAACCAAGCTGTCGGTTCAGATAAGGAGTTAAATAATCGGGAATGAGCTCTCTCAGGGTAGCTCCTTTGGAAATCCTTGTGGGTGTATTGTCGGAAGTACTTCTGTTGGTCCCTTTTGAAAGATAATTATTATCTCTGGATTCTTTCATAAAAGTAGCCATATCATAAGCATTAACAAATTTTTCATTGTCGCTTCTCGTCTGAATCCCGTAATAAGCATCTAAAATGACCTCCAGTTTTCCTTTTTTTCCTTCTTTAGTCTGAATCAGAATAACACCATTGGCTCCTCTGGAACCATAAATAGCTGTGGAAGCTGCATCTTTAAGAATATCTATCGTTGCAATTGAGTTAGGATCTATTGAGTTTAAATTAGTTCCTTCTGTTAAAGGAAACCCGTCAACGACAATCAGAGGGTTGGCTCCCGCTGTCAAAGTCCCGATTCCGCGAATACGGATATTCGGAGAAGCCCCCGGAGCCGCATTGGTGGAAGTGGCCTGAATTCCGGTCGCTTTTCCTGCAATCATTTCGCCAAAATTACTTGAAGCCATACTTTTCAGGTCTTTTTCTCCAAGAGAGGCAATGGCACCGGAAACATCTTTTTTATTTTGTTTTCCATATCCTACCAATACCACTTCATCAATCTTTTTTTCTTTATCAGCAATGGTATCTTTTTTAGCTGTATTATCTGTTTTACTATTATTTTTGTCAGATTTTTTAGAAGTTCTTCGTACAGAAACTGTATTATTCTGAATGGTAAATTCAACCGGATAATTTTTCCGGAGATAATCCAGAGCCTTTTGTAATGACGTGTAATCGATATCCTTATCATCTACCAAAATATCTTCAAGATCTGATACGGAATAAAAGAATTGTGTTTTTGTTGTTTTGCTTAGCTTTTCCAATACCTTCGTCACAGGTGGAGCGACTTCATAAGCCCTATGCACAGAAAAGCATATTTCTGAGGCATATAATGGCAGAGAAATAGATAAACTCCCGAGCATAGCAATACTGATTGCTGTTTTTTTCATAAATTCGCAATATTAATTTTTAAACTTTCTATAGGTTTTTAAGTTGATTAAATCTGCATCGATAACCCCCATTATCGATGCTCTTTATTTTAATATTATTTCTTCTGTTTCATTATTTTTTTCAATTTTTAGATTAAACGGATAACTGATAATAGATAAAATATCATTAAGGTTCCCTGTAAATGAACCGCTTACAATTCTTTCTTTATACCGGTCAGGATAAGAGATTCTGACATGATAAGTCTCTTCAAGTTTCTGAACTGCCTCAGCATATTTTGAGCGGGTAAAAGTAAAACTCATCTGTTTTTCACGGTTGTAATAATGATAATCGGAATGACCTTTGCCGCTCATCCAGATTTCTTTCGGCAAGAGATAAGTAACTTTCCCTGAATGTTCTATTTTCACTTTTCCTTCAAACAATTCCACTTTTTTTTCTTCAGATCTCTGATCTAAGAAAAACCGGGTTCCTAAAACCTGTACATGAAAATCTCCGGCATTAATTCTGAATGGTTTTGTTTTATCCTTAGTGATAGAAAAGCTGGCCTGTCCTGTAAAAATGATGTTCCGGTCCTTCTCTCCAAAGTTCCTGCTTACAACCAGTCTGCTGTAAGGTAATAAGCCAATCTTACTTCCATCCGATAACTGAATATTTTTGGAAGATTCAAAACTTTCATAAACATAGTTTTGCTTTTCTGTATTGGAAGAATGCTGATAACCGTTATAAATCATTAGAAAAATAAAAAAGGGGACAATAAGTGCTGCTGCCCAGTACCATTTCCGGGAGCTTTTCCTCCTTCTTATTTTTTGATGGATACCTTCCCAGATTTTCCGGTCTGTCGTAGTATCCATCCTGTTCTGATCTTCAGAAACTGCTTTCCAGGTTTTTTCAAATTCTTTTTCTAAGCTCATACAAAAACGTTATTCAAACCATTGATAGTAAATACGCAGAAAAGGAAAATCGTTCACCCCAAAAACCAAGAGTTAACGATTTATTCATATTGAATGATAAAGGAAAAATTAATGCAGATTACGCCGCAAAAAAGCAAGAACTTTGTTTATTTGTTTACTGACCGCTGTTTTCGACAGATTATTTTCTTTGGCTAACTGAGAATAGCTTATGTTTTCAATTTTGTGCTGAATAAATAATTTTCTGGTTTTCTGTGGGAGATTTTCCAAGAGAGTTTCAACTTTAACCATGTTTTCTTCGTGGCTGTTTTCATCAGAAATATCTTCATTTGCAATATTGATTTCATGCTCGGAAAAGGAAAAAAGCAACTTGTTTTTACGATAAAAACTGGAAATTTCCTGTTTACAAGTCTTGAAAATAATAGCTTCGGGAGGAACCTTAACCGTTTTATCCATATGCTTCCAGACATGCATAAAAATATCCTGGACAATATCTTCTGTATCCTCTTCTTTTTGAATATATTTCTTAACAAAGAAGTAAACTTTATGCTTATATTCAGAATATATTTTCTCAAACGGATCCATCAATTACCAGTACAATTATAAGTCTATAAAACTATTTAAAAAGATTTTCAGGGAGTTTAAATGTATGTTAATTTTGAGGGAAAATGAGAAATATAGAGCACATATTTTACAAATGAGAAAAATATACTATCCCCTGTTTTAAACACAAGAAAATATTAATTTTATCTATTCGTGAAACGAAAACACTAATATAGCCGACAAAAATAAGATGATCCAGTAATTGAGATGAATTATAAAGGAATAGAAAATACCTGCTTTTTTATCATATGATTTTCCTGTATAAAAATGATTTTTACAGGAAATCCGGAATAGAATAGATTCCTAAAAAAATAACATTTAAGGATCCAGAGGTTCGGCAGGATTAATAATGAACGCTTCCGCAGTAGGTTTATATTCCAACAACAGATCGTTGATGCGCTTACCAACAATATAAGGAACATTCCCCAGTTCTTTCATGCTTCGCTTGTCCATTGCTTTTTCCACATAATCAATATGGGTTTTGCTGCTGGATACTAAAGACCATTTATCTTTTGGGAAACCATAATCTATAATTAAACGTCCGGCATTCCTCACATTAGTTGTTGTATGCCTTGCAAAAGGATCCGCAATGATTGCATATGCAGGAATACCCAGAACGTCAACCATATAACGTTTCATTTCCACGGCCTCTATAAAATGTGTTTTGAAAGGATGAACCCGTCCTCCGGAAACGATAATAAATGGTGCTAAGCCTTTCTGATAACTCCGCAATGCCTGTCTGCATCTCAACATTCCCATTGGGCTTATTTTCTGTCCGTCCACTTGCGGACCTGCTCCTAAAATCAGTAAAGATGCATAAGGATATTTAGAAAAATCAGTTTTCTTTACTTTCTCGTAAGCTTCTTTATTTTCGGTATTTATTAAAGGTTCTAACTGAGCAGCATCCCAACGTTCATTTACTTCCAGCAGGCGGATAGCAGATAAAAGGGTCTTATCAAAAGCATTCTTTTCCGTATCAGCTGCAACATCAAATCGTATATTTTTTAATAATTCAATATAATTTTTATCTTTTACATTAAAAGAGATAGAATCTATCTCCGGGTAATTAGGCTTCTTACCAGCTCCATAAATATCAATAACATTATTCATCGCTGTTAAGTCCTGTAATAAAGCTTTTTGAATATATTCTCCGGGATTTAGAGGTTCAGGTTTCAGATATTTTTGAGATGGATATAGTGTATTTTCTATAAAATTCTGAAATTTTTTATGGCTGGCGAAAAGATTCCGAAACGAATTATTCAAAACACTAATATCAGACTCTTTCCATTTTAAAGCTTCAATAATACAGTCTGCAGTAGGGCAGTCTTTGGCCGCTTCAAACCTCTTATTCCTATCATTCAGCATTGCCTGTACAAAAGAGTCTTTCTGTATTTCCTGAAGTAAAGGGGCATTATTCCGAACAGAATAAATAAAGTAAAAGTTTTTATAAATTTCCCATTCTTGCTGAGATTGAGGCTGTTTTTCCTGAGCAGAAAATGGCTGTAGGCTAATGATTGTACTCAATGCAGCAGCAATCCGGATTTTTGAAATCATAAAAATTAAACTTATGTTTCCAAATGTATGATAATTTTTTGATAAAAAAGAGCGGCAAATTTTGTTGTTATTTGAATTTCTGATCGCGCTCAACAACCTAAATTCACTGAAATAAAAAGCTATAATCAATTGATAAATAAGCAGATATACAAAGGAAAACTTAACAACCGGAGACTGAAACATGCTGTGAAAAAAAAAAGCAAAAAACAATGAACAAATAATGAAAAATATTTCATAAATCAGAAAAGGACACCTTGTTATTTTTAAATATCAAAATCTATTCAGAAAATAAATAGGGTAAAAGATCATGCATAAAAAAAATAGGGTAAAATCGGGATTTCTATTTATAATAACTATGATACCAATGGGTATTTTAAATATCTGAAAACGTCCGATATTTCTTACCTTAGAAGTCACTTTAGTAAACTTATTTTTATGGAAAAAAGAAAAATCAAAAACACCGATTTAGAAGTTGCACCTATCAATTTCGGAGGAAATGTTTTTGGATGGACATTGGATGAGAAGCAGTCTTTTGATATATTGGACCGTTTTACAGAAGCCGGATTTAATTTTGTAGATACCGCAGATACTTATTCATGGTGGGTAAACGGAAAAGGAGGCCAATCTGAAGAAATCATTGGAAAATGGATGAAAAGCCGTTCTAACCGCAATGATATTGTATTGGCTACCAAAGTAGGTTCTGAAACAAAAGAACATGGTTATGATATCAGCAAAAAACATATCCTGAAATCAATTGACGAGTCTTTACAAAGACTTCAGACGGATCATATTGATCTTTACTATACTCATTTTGATGATCATACCACCCCGGTAGAAGAAACTCTTGCTGCTTATGATGAGATTATTAAAGCCGGGAAAGTTCGTTATATCGCAGCGTCCAACCTTTCTCCTGAGCGTTTAAAATCTTCATTTGAAGCTTCCGAAAGAGATAATCTTCCGAAATATGTAGCATTGCAGCCTCATTATAACCTGATGGAAAGAGAAGGATTTGAAAAAAATTATGCTCCCTTAGTGGAACAATTTGATGTAAGTGTATTTCCTTACTGGTCGTTGGCAGCCGGATTTTTAACAGGCAAATACCGTAATGAAGAAGATCTTGCAAAAAGCACAAGAGGTGAGGGGGTAAGAAAATATCTGAACCCTAAAGGTCTTGAAGTATTAAAAGCATTGGATCAGGTAAGTGGGAAGCATCATACCCAGCAAAGTACGGTAGCTCTTGCCTGGTTATTAGCCAACCCTTTGATTACGGCACCAATTGTAAGTGCAACAAGTGCATCACAACTTGAAACATTGTTCAATGCCCCGAAACTTATACTGGATCAGGAAGATATTGATCTGCTTAATAAAGCAAGTCATTATTAATTTTCAATACTCATTGTTAGATTAAAAGACCTCTGTTCATATGAACGGAGGTCTTTTTAGTATAAGCCATTACAAAGGCGACTTCTTTCAGATACAAATATTCGTTAATACATTACTAAAACGGTAAACATATTATTGGTTGAAAATAATTTACAAAGGCCATCCTGATAATGATGTTTATCATAACACTTCATAAATTTTTCCTGATCATCAGTCGCCTGCGGAACAATAATAATATGTACCGATGCGGATTGCCCTTTTTTTTCAAATTCTTTTACTGTTGCTTTTTTTTTGATTAATGCTTCTTCGTAATTCATTTGTGGTTGTATTTGAGGTTAAACTTTATTTATAATTGCTTCTGCTATTTTAGATTCAGCGAAGGGTATTCATTCCCAAAAATACCGGGACACAGAATGTTGACATACTATTCAAAGGAGATAGAATAAACGAGTTGTTGGCGAATAGGGTCATTTCACTTCATCATCTTTTCTGTTTTGTGTTTTTTTACTTTTATAACAGGATAGCAATGTATCCTTATTTTCTCATTTTGTTCAGACTAGCGTTAAGCACCTTAAATCGTGCTCAATTATTAAGACAGAATGGAATATTCGATTTAATGAAGTGCAAAATTACTGATCATTTTTCAAAATAAAGTGAATTGTTAATGAAATTTAAAATGATGAGTTACCTCTCTTATATATGAGGGGAATTACTAAGTGCTATCTATAATAAAGTACAACAGTCTTTATTGATATCGATTTATATAGCTGTTTTACAGTCCTGTAAACACATGGAAACATAGTATATCCTGTACCACATTTTAAAACATTCAACCCTGAAAACTAAAATTAAAAATGGCACGATGTCGTAAAATTTCTACAAACACATTCTCTAATATATTTACAAACTGAGCCGGTAGATATTTCTTATTTCAGTAAACCGGATTTTTTGATATTTAAAGTTTTTTGTTTTATCCATTGAATTGAAATATCAAAAGGTTCTGTATGAATGCCGGATGAGGTATTATGTCCTAGTTTTGAAAATAGAGTATATTCAAAAGATTTACCTTGAACTTTGAATGAGTTTAACTGCTCTATGCATAACTTTACGGGAATTTGTATATCCTTCTCTCCAAAAAGCCAAAGACCTGGAATTGAAAGATTTCTGAGAGAAGTTTTAGGATCAGTTGCCGCAAATTGATACCTGTCCGGGTCATTTTTAGTATGGTTAACAGCATCTTCTTCGGTATGATTTTCCCAAAAATTTTTGTTACCATTAGTATAAAACTGAAATCGGAGCTGCTCTAAAGTGGTAATTGTAGGGCAACTAAATAAAACCATAAATTTTATTTTCGGATTTTTGCTTGCAGCAATTGGAATGATCCATCCTGCCTGACTAAATCCGACTAATCCAATGGGCGTGTTTTTATTTTTCAGATAAGTTCGAAATGTATTTACAGCTGCAATAGCATCCTGAGATAATAAATTAAGATTAATCGTGTCAATATTATTAGTTCCGACAGATGGTCCTACATAGACACCGCCAGACTCACCAACTCCGCGTTTGTCATATGTAAGTACCGCAATACCTTCTTTAGCAAGACGCTTTGCAAACTCCATTTCTCTTTTTACCGGATCAGACCCATGAACAATTACAACTGCCGCAAATGGATTTTCAGGCTTTAAAATTGAACCTGCAAGAGTGACACCCTGACTCTCAAACTTTACATCCTGAATGGTAAAGTCACTTGATTGCGAAAATAAACGTACTGGTAAAATGAGCAATACCCAAAGATATATGGTAAAAGAAAATTTGATTTTCATTTTGGATGATATAAAATTGTTTTTAATGAATTTTCCTGGTTTTAATTACAATATCTAAATGTACGCCTTGTATGAGTCATAACAATATATTATTCACAATTATTTTTTAAAAAAACAATAATCGGGATATGCCGTAGAATAAGTGTTACATATGTAACACTTTAAAAGCCCTGATTATTCAGATAAAAAGGGCCTGGAACAAGATTAGAGTTTTGGAACACCTGATCAACAATTTTTTCCCATACGAAAGAATTCGTGCGGGAGTAATATCGAATCATCGAAAAACTAAGACTATTACAATAAATAAGATTCATTGTATAACTTAATCAATCCTGATAATTAATCAGAATACTCTTTCAAAAGCTGCCTGTAACTCATAAGGATAGAGGATTTTGAAATAAATCCGATGAAATCGTTATTTTCACTGACTACGGGAAGATTCCAAACTCCTGTATCATCAAAAGTCTGAAGAATATCGAGAGGTTTATCTTCTCTGTGAAGTACAGCCGGTGGAGCTTTCATAATCTGTATGATTTTCTGGGCAGAATCAGTTTCTTTATTGAAAAGATAGGGCCTGATATCATCCAGAGTAAGAATTCCCTTTAGTTTTCGGCTGTCATCTACTACAGCAAAAATATTTTTGTCCCCGTTCTTTACCAGTTCAAAGAGTTCTGTAATGGAGGCGCTTTCATGGATAACCTGTGAATATTTGTCGATAAAATCCTCGGTTCTTAAAGCAAACAGAAGGTTTTTATCATGTTTGCTGGTGAAAATTTTTCCTTCATCAGCAAGAGACTTTAATTCCGGTGAAATAGGAGAGAACCATTTGGCAATAAGATATGACATCACAGAAACAATCATTAAAGGAATAAAGAGATCATATCCGAAACTGGATTCTGCAATCAGAAATATGGCGGTAAGAGGTGCATATAATACACCACTCATGGCTCCTGCCATTCCTACAAGAACAAGATTCGTCACAGGAACATCCGTAAAGCCTATATGCTGACATATCAGAGCAAATAAATATCCTAATGTGCCTCCGGCAAAAAGGGAAGGAGCAAAATTCCCGCCATTCCCACCACTGAAAATGGTAAAAGAAGTGGCAAATGCTTTTAAAAGCAATACTAAAACCAAAAATATAATGATCGTCCAGTCGCCGATTTCAAAATATCTGAAAAAACTATTTTCTATAATAGAATAGGTATTTCCATTGGTAAAAGCTTTTACCGTTTCATATCCTTCTCCAAATAACGGCGGAAAAAGAACACAAAGAAAAGAAAGTACAGCCCCGCCAAACATAGCTTTACGTATTCTTGAAAGTTTAAGGCCTTTGATGAAATGTTCTACTTTTTGAGAAATAATTACAAAATAACGGGCATACAAGCCTGTTACAACGCCAAGAATAAGATAATAAGGAACATTTTTATAATTAAAAGGATCTCTGGTATAAAATCTGAAAAGCACATCCTCCTGAAGCAAAATCCTTGATAATAAACTTCCACAGACAGCAGCCACAACCAGTGGAATAAAATCCGTAAAAACAACTCCTGTCAACAGAATTTCAAAAGCAAACATAATCCCTGCAATTGGAGCATTAAATGCAGAGGCAATCCCTGCAGTGGCTCCTGCAGCCAATAATAATGTACGTTCTTTATAACTAAGCCTGTATGTTTGTGCATAATTGGAGCCAATGGCTGCCCCCGTCACTGCAATCGGGCTCTCCAATCCTGCAGAGCCTCCTAACCCAACGGTAACAGCACTCTGGATGACCTGAGAATACATTTTAACTGAGGCGACGATACTCGAATTCTGGGCAATTTCATACAGAATGGCACCGATTCCTTTTCTATCCTGCCCTTTAAACAGAGTGAGAACAATCATCGTCGTCAGAACAATTCCTAAAAAAGGAAAAACAATATAGAATAATATCTGATATTCAAAATGGACTTTATTGGTAATAAAATAATGAATATTGTGGACCAGCGTTTTCAGGATAACACCAGCCAGTCCGGCTGTACAACCAACCAGAATTCCGGAAAGTACAAGAAACTGGTTTCTGCTTAATCTGTTGTTCAGCCAATGTAAAATCAGCTCATAGCTGCGCGCTTTTTCCAATCCGTATTTCTGGAAATCTCTTTTAAATTTAAGAAAACTTAAGTATTTTTTTTTGTTGTGAATTTTCACCTGGGAAGAATTTTAACCCTGCTCAATTTGATACAGAAATGTAAATTTATGAAATATCTGGGAAAAATCCCAAGCTGGTCTTGGTTCATTATTTTTTAATTTACATAACGTTTAGCCATACACTAGCAAAAATCCTTTACAGACTGGGGATAATAAAGATAAAATTCACAGAAGGATTATCCATCTGCTATCTTGATAACCAGAAAGAGCAATATCTTTATGCCCCACTATATTCCGGCCTTCTTAGATTTTCGTGAAAAAAGTAACCTTGTAGCAATAAGCCCTAAAATACCCGCAGCGGCCCAAGTTAATGTTCCTGAAGAAACTGAAAACAATGTTTTTCCGTCAATTCCCATATTTCCTTTCGAAGGCTGCAGTACATTCCCGTCATTCATTTCTGTCTGATGAGTTTTTTTCATCATCATGCGCATTCCCGCTGAAGAGGCATAACGCATGACTCCCGGAAACATTTCATATAAATTTTTTAAAACAACTGCAGACCAATCCGGATATGAGGCATCCAATGGATTTTTCGCTGTTTTTACAATAGAATCTGCCAGTTTACGGGGATCAAATGAGGGTGGAGGGGTACTGAGTGGTACTCCTGAATAATTGGCAGCGTGTTCTATTCCTGAAGATTTCTGGAATCCCGGATATAATGCACAGATATGAATATTCGGGTAGTCTGATACTTCTCCCTGAAGCGTTTCCACCATTCCCCGTATTCCAAATTTTGAGGCAGTATAAGCTGTGCCGTAAGCAGCAGGCACCCATCCTCCAATAGAAATATTATTGAGAAGAACTCCTCTTTTCTGCCGTTTGAAGACCGGAAGTACAGCGTGTGCAGCATGCATATATCCCAGCAGATTCGTTTTAACAATCTGATCGGTAACTTCCACAGGAATTTCTTCAAATTTACCAAAAGCCAAAACACCTGCATTATTCACCCAATAATCAATTTTTCCGCTGAATTCCAGAGCTTCATCAACGAGATGCCTCACTTCTTCAGCTACGGAAGTATCCGTAGGTACAGCAATCACTGTTGCGCCTAATCTTCTGCATATCTCTGCAGTTTCCTGAAGTGCTTCTTCTCCTCTTGCTGCAAGGACAAGATCTGCTCCCTGCTCTGCAAATGCTTCTGCCGTAGCCTTACCTATGCCACTCGAGGCTCCGGTAATGACAACTGTTTCTCCAAAAAACGGAGGTCTTTTACTATTTTTCATAATATGATAGTTTGAAGTGTTAGTTTGAATTTTTGACCCTAGAGCTTATCCGTTTCCTGTATTCTTTTTCGGAAAAAGAATAAGCCTGATAGAAGGATTATTGGTAATAAATAAACGAAACCAGTCTAACGCAAGCTGTATTTTACTTCTGAATCCTACCAGAGGAATAATATGGATAAAAAGCCAGGTAAGCCACGCTGTAAATCCTTTGAATGAATGTTTCGGAAGATCTACAACCGCATTATATTTGGAAATAATGGCCATACTTCCTTTATCATTATATCTGAAGGGTTCCAGTACTTTTTCATCCTCAATTCTTTTGAAATTAGCCGCAAGATTCCTGCCTTGTTGAATGGCCACCTGTGCGAGCTGAGGATGCCCCTTCGGATATTTTTCTTCAGAAAGCATAAGACAGATATCACCTAATGCATAGATATTTTCTGTACTTTCCACTTTATTGTAAGCATCTACCGATACACGTCTTCCTCTTCCTATACTTTCTTCCGGTAAACCCCGGATTTCTCTTCCTATTACTCCCGAAGTCCAGATCAGGGTTTCTGTTTCTATGGATTTTCCGTCACTTAAAATAACTTTAGAATCAACATAATCTTTTACAGAGACATTCAGAAGAGTTTTGACGCCCAGTTCTTTTAGTTTTTCATAAGCCGATTGCTGAGCAAGTCTGCTCATCGGTGAAAGCAGGGAAGGTAAGGCATCAATCAGGTAAATACTGGAAAGACTCAACTTGATTTCCGGATATTCTTTTTTAGCAATATATTTACCCATTTCCGCAAGCATTCCTGCCAGTTCAACACCGGTAGGGCCGCCACCCGCAATAACGATATTCTGCAGCTTCTCGGCTTCCTGTATATTCTTGTTTCTTGCAGCCTCCTCCAGTGTCAATAAAATATGATTTCTCAGATAAAGTGCTTCTTCAATACTCTTCATAGGTAACGCAGACTTCCGAACATTTTCCATTCCAAAAAAATTAGACTCTGTTCCAAGTGCAAGTACCAGATAATCATAATTCAGATTTCCGGTATCCGTTTCAATGGTTTTTGTTTCAGGATGTACCGTAATAAGACTTCCCATATGAAACTTTACATTGTTGTTTTCCGAAAACAACTTCCTGAAAGGATAGCTGATATTAGATGCTTCAATAAAAGAGGTAGCTACCTGATAAATCAGTGGCGGAAAAAAATGGTAATTATTTTTATCGACCAGTGTAATCTTAAATCTTTTATCGTTCCGGAGGGATTTGATAAGATTAATACCGGCAAATCCGCCTCCTACGATTAGAATATGCTTTTTCATACTAAGTGAATATTGAAATGATGCACTGTATCTCATTCAATAACAAGACCAAAGGAGATCAGTGTAAAAACATTTAACATCATAAAAAGTCTTTACATCAGTCTCGGTGTAAGCTTTTATGATATATTTTATCTGTCGCTGCACGATTTTTGCAGCTTGTCCAGCAACCCTAAAATAGATCTGATTTTTAACAATCGAAACCGGAACTTCAAAATTTCTTCAGAATTTAGTTATAGATTTATGCCATGAAAATTTTAATCGTTGAAGACGAAGCAGAGCTTGCCAAAAGCATTTCCGAATATTTGTCTGAGGAAAGCTATCTTTGTGAGACAGCAGGTACTTTTAGTGAAGCTATGGACAAAATAGAAACCTTTCACTACGATTGTATATTACTGGATATTATGCTTCCGGATGGCAATGGTCTCAGAATTCTGGAAAAATTAAAGGGACTTCAGAAACAGGACGGAGTCATTATTATTTCTGCTAAAAATGCACTGGATGATAAAATTGAAGGTCTTAAACTGGGCGCAGACGACTACCTTACGAAACCTTTTCATCTTTCTGAACTGATGGCAAGGGTATATTCCATTATCCGCCGGAAACAATTCAGCAGCTCTAATGTGGTTAGCCAGAATGAGCTCCAGATCGATCTCCTGGCCAAAACAGTCGCGGTAAACAATGAAACGATTTCATTGACCAAGAAGGAATTTGACCTTCTGATTTATTTTATCGGAAACAAAAATAAGGTCATTTCTAAGAGCACACTGGCAGAGCATCTTTCCGGAGATTTTGCAGATATGCTGGATAACCATGATTTCGTATATGCCCACGTCAAAAACATGAAGAAAAAGCTCTATGATGCCGGATGCGGCCATTATCTCAAAACAGTTTACGGAACGGGATATAAATGGGAAGCGTAAATAAAATAAGTAGTAAATTGTCATGATTACAAAATAGACAGGCTTACATACAATCCGGATCTCTAAATAATGATAACACCTAACTGATTGCTACTTTGAAACCTCTGCTAAGTAAAACCACAAAACCTTTTCTCATCTACGTACTCATTGTACTGATGATCAGTATTCCTGTCTATTATTTTGTAGTGGATACCATCTGGAAAAATGAGCTCGATGAGCATAATCAGATTATTGTAGAGAAAACGGCTTATGAGTTCAGCCAATTAAAATTTTCTGATGAGCAACTGGAGAACAGTCTTGAATTATGGAATCATATTCAGCCTGAAACCAATATTGAAAAAATAACACCCAGCCAGGTCAGAAGAGATACGGTATATACCAATGAGAAACATCTTCCGTTCATATCCGATAAAAAGAAAGAACGCTACCGTTGTCTGGAGAAAGTAGTTTATATTCATAATAAACCCTATCTTTTTACAGTTCAGACCAATATAGAAGAATCTCACGAAACCATTGCAGTAATTGCAATGATTACTATATTTTTCTTTGTAATGATTGTTCTCGGGCTTTTATATCTCAACAGAAGGCTTTCTGTCTCAATCTGGAAACCGTTTCGGGAGACGCTGGATCAACTCAGAACATTTAACCTTAACAGCCAGAACAAGATTGAGTTTTCAGCTTCTGATACAACAGAATTTGAAGAGCTCAATCAATCTCTTTATAAACTTATAGAACGGAATATTTCCGTGTATAAAACCCAAAAAGAATTTACTGAAAATGCTTCCCATGAACTGCAGACTCCTCTTGCCATTATTAAAAACAAACTGGATCTTCTGCTTCAGGATCAAAACCTTACTGAAAAACAATACAGAATCGCTGAAGAAATAAACAGAGCGCTTACCCGAAGCTCGCGAATCAATAAAAACCTTTTGCTACTGGCAAAAATAGATAATCATCAGTTTGACAGTTCTGAAATTATTTCGTTTGACCAATTGCTCCGCCAAAGTATGGAAATTCTTGAGGAACATGCTGAGCAAAAAAATATTGTCGTACAGGAACAGATTTCTTCCGGCATCAACGTAAACGGAAACAGCAGCCTGACAGAAATTTTGATCAATAACCTCATCATTAACGCAATTCGCCATACTTCTCCGGGAGGTTCTATTGCTGTACAACTTACAGATCATATCTTTAAAATCTCTAATTCGGGAACGGAAAAACTGAATCCGGATTTATTATTTAAAAGGTTTTCAAAACTTTCCGCTGATCATAACGGAAGCGGGCTCGGTCTTTCTATTATCCAGGAAATCTGCAAATTTCATCACTGGACCGTAGATTATAGATTTGAGAATCATCATCATATTTTTTCTGTGAAGTTAAAGTTATCTTAAAAAACTCCGGAATTTCCGGAATTCAAAATTTCTTCTAAATCGGATTGCATCTTTGTATAGAAAATATACTGAAGTATAAAATTTATTTAGAAATGATTTTAAATGTTGCCCTTTTATTCGCAGGAACGATACTTGCCTTCTGGATCAGTGCTATTTGTGGTGGTGGTGCAAGTCTTATCCTGATTCCCATACTGAATATGATGCTTCCTGCATCCCTTGTCCCTTTTTCTCTGACAATCGGAACCTTTACCAGTTCTGCATCCAGAATTGCCGTATTTAAAAAACATATCAACTGGAAAATATTTCTATGGTTTGTTCCTTTCTCTATTCCGGCAGTATTATTGGGAGCTTATCTGATTAAATACGTAAACCCCAATTATCTTCAGCTCATCGTGGCTTTCTTCCTGATTGCCAATCTGCCACAGCTTTTTGTTTCAAAAAATAAAAAAAAGGAAACAGAAAAACCATATCCTCAGTCCGCATTAGCTTTAATTGGCTTCTCTGCCGGCTTTATCTCCGGAATTACAGGAGCTGTAGGACTTCTTTTTAACCGGTTTTATTTAAAATTCGGGCTTAAAAAAGAAGAAATCGTAGCTACCCGTGCTGCAAACGAAGTATTTCTCCATCTGATCAAACTTATCATTTATATTTCACTCGGGCTATATTCTAATACAGCTTTATGGTTAGGAATTGCAATTGCAGCAGCAGCAATAGTTTCTTCCTATACCGTAAAATATATTCTGCCTCATCTCAGCGAAAATCTGTTTAAAAAAATAGGATACGGAGCAATGGTAATCTCAGGAATTACTTTATTAGCAAGTACATCCGGCAAGATCGCCCAACAGGATCAGATTGTCATCAATCACTCATCTACAGCACATAAAAAGGTATATACCATGTCCTGGAGAAACACCCGAATGGCACTGGAATATAAAGCCAATGAAGGAGTAGAAATTGAAAAGACTGTACAACCGGAAGATTTGCCTCATCAGCTTAAAGAAAGATATCAAAGTCTTATGGAACATTATGATGATGTTCAGGTAGAAAAAGTATATGCTTTAGGAAAAAAGACAACTCATGAGTTCTATTGTTATAAAAACAATGTACTTACCAAATTTAAAGCATAGCCAAAAATGGCAATGAGAACAGTAAAGAAAGTAGCTTTTCTTGCTTTTTATGACTTCCATGATCAGAACTGTACTCTTAAACGAACTACTCACTTATAGACTATACAATGAATAAAACAAAACTGCTTCTTTTTCCGCCTCTGATTATTTCTTCAATGGCTGCTGCACAAACCTCTTCAGTAACCGTTTCCGGCAAGGTGACACATAAGGATAAAACTCCGTTACCTTATGCCAGTATTATTCTGAAAAAAGAAAAAGACAGCAGCTTTACTGCCGGAACCATTAGCAACGAAGAGGGTAGATTTTCTCTTTCCGCCATCAAACCGGACCAGTATTTCATGGAAACCTCAGTTACCGGATATAGAACACAAAAACAACAGATTTTCATCGGAAGCCTTTCTGAATTTCTGGAAATACCCAATATTGAAATGATTCCGGTAGAAACTACCGAAACAAAAATAGAAGGAATCACCCTTACCGCATCCAGAAAGAACGAAATAGACAATAAACTTGATAAAAAAACATATTCTGTAGCAGACAACATCAGCCAGAGTGGCGGATCCGTTTTGCAGACCATGCAGAATTTGCCCGGCGTCACCTTACAGGACAATAAAGTACAACTCAGGGGGAGTGATAAAATAACCATTCTTATTGATGGCAGACAAACTGCACTTACGGGCTTCGGAAGCCAGACAGGACTTGACAATATACCTTCTTCTGCCATTGATAAAATTGAAATTATCAATAATCCGTCCTCCAAGTACGATGCCAACGGAAACGCCGGGATTATCAATATTATCATGAAAAAAAATAAACAGAACGGATGGAACGGTAAAGCAGGATTTACGACAGGTCTGGGCTCTCTTTGGGTGCGAAAAGAAAATCTTCCCGGAATCAGACCACAGTATACACTGACTCCTAAAATAAATCCTTCGCTTTCTCTTAATTACCGGAAAAATAAAATCAATATTTTTTTACAGGCAGATAACCTATATACCCAAACCCTTAATAAAAATGAATTTGTAACCCGTACTTATGACGACGGAACGATCATTAATTCCCAGCTTAAAAGAAACAGAAATACAAATTTCCTTACCACAAAAGCCGGAATAGACTGGAATATTGATTCTCAGAATACTTTAACTATTTCCGGAATGTATGGAAGTGAAAAAATTATAGACCGCGGCGATCAGCCTTTTTTTAATGGGGATTTATCTCAGCGGCTCCGGTTGTGGCAGTTTCTGGAAGATGAACTCAAAACCACCGTAATGGGAACAGCCTCTTATCAGCATAAATTTAAAGAAGCCGGACATTTACTGAATCTGGGATTTAATTACACTTTTCACAGAGAGGATGAAAAATACTTTTATGATAATTATTTACCGGTTTCTACAGGAACAGATGCCTTTAAATTATTATCAGATGAACAGGTTTATGATTTTAATGTAGATTATATCAAGCCTTTAAAATATGGCAGAATCGAAACAGGAATTAAACTGAGAAACAGAAGTATTCCTACCCATATGAACTTCATTCCGGGAGCTCATTCTGTTTTGGATGTTTCTGCCGGCGGAAAAGCAGATTATAAGGAATTTATTCCCGCGGTTTACGGAAATTATACCTTTGAGAATGAAAAATGGGAAGCAGAACTTGGGCTCAGGCTAGAATATGTCAGGATTCAGTATGATGTAAATCCTAACCACCCCACGTATAAAAGTGACGGATATAATTATACCCAGCCGTTTCCGAACTTCAGACTGGCCTATAAACTTAATGATCACAGTAAATTCTCTGTATTCTACAACAGAAGGGTAGACCGTCCTAATGAAGTGGATATCAGAATTTTTCCCAAATATGATGATGCTGAAATTATTAAAGTAGGAAATCCTGCATTACGACCGCAGTTTACCAATTCCATTGAGATGGGATACAAATACAACTGGGATAATGGCTATCTGTATTCTGCACTATACCATCGTTTTGCAAACGGTACGATCACCAGAATATCAAGTACTGTTCCGGGGAGCACCCTTATTTATGCCATATTCCAAAATGCGGGAAGAAGCTATAATACAGGTATGGAAGCTATCTGGAACCAGAAAATTTCCGATGTTTATTCCTTTAATATGAACGGAAATATTTACCGCAACCAGATTGATGCATTTTCAGTGCAGAATCTTTATCCTGTTCCCAATACTTTTTCTGCCGGACAACAATCTGCTATTTCGGGAAATCTTAAAATGAATAATACTTTTCATTTCCCAAAAGGGCTGAATGCTCAGTTTACCATTGTTTATATGGCTCCGGATATTATTCCTCAGGGAAAAATAAAATCAAGGTTTTCAATGGATGTAGGATTTAAAAAAGCTATTCAGAAAGGAAAAGGAGAGTTGTTTTTAAATGCTTCCGACCTGCTGAATACGATGGTTATTAAGAAATCTGTTCAGGGAATGGGCTTCGCTTATACCAGTAATGATTATTATGAAACTCAGGTCGTCAGATTGGGATACACTTATAAATTTTAATATAGAATACGTGCTTCAGGATGAAAAAACACCGTCAAAAATTGCTGATCTATTTTATTGTTTTAATTTCAGCTTTCAGTACAATCAATGCTCAAAACAATAACGACACCATTACAGTTCAGGAGACGAAACAGGATAGTACAACAAGTACTCCAAAAGTCCGACTGAATTATAAAAGTCTGATTATTCCGGCAGCCTTTATTACTTATGGAGTAACAGGGCTGATGGTTAAGGACCTAAGACAGCTTAATATCTCTACGAGAACTGAAATTAATGAACATCAGCCGACTCGTATAAAACTTGATGACTATACCCAATATGCTCCGGGGCTTATAGTCTATGGATTGAATCTGGCAGGTGTAAAAGGAAAACACAATGTAAGAGACAGAACGATTATTTATGCCTCCTCACAATTGATTGCCGCAGCTTTTACACTTCCTTTAAAATATATGGTTAAAGAAGAAAGACCGGATCGGTCTAATACGATGTCTTTTCCTTCGGGGCATGCTGCTACGGCATTTTCAAACGCTCAGTTTATGTTCAGGGAGTATAAAGACACCAATTTATTATTAAGTCTTTCGGGATATCCTTTTGCTATTTTTACGGGGATATACCGGATGCTGAATGATAAGCACTGGCTGGGAGATGTCATTGCCGGAACCGGTTTTGGTATTCTCTCTACAGAACTTGCGTATTGGTTATATCCCAGAATTGACAATGTGCTGCGTGGAAAAAATAAAAACAAAAAAGCATTCTCATCAACCATGATTATGCCATTTTATCAGAATAATGCCATAGGAATAGGATTTGTAAAAAACTTTTAAAAAGATATGATCATCATATCAAAATGCACGAATAAAATATTCGTGCATTTTAGTTAAAAACATTATAAATTATCCTTATAAAAAGGGATCAATTTGTCCAGTGCAATTTTTACCGGTTCTGGTTTGTCATACAGATCATAATGTGACCATCCTTCTGCTACGACCAATTCTTTTTTTTCTGATCTTGCTCTTCGGATTATTTCCAGTCCGTCTCTGTAAGCTCCAAAACCTCCGGGTTGATCTCCGATTACGACCATTAATGGCTGAGTTAACAATACTTCTGCCAGATAAAAAGCATCCCAACCCACTGCTGCATCACTTCTGGAATACAGATAACTGGTTGCCCCGTTTGGTTTTTCTCCTCTTGAAGTTTTATAGTAGTCTGTAGCTTCCAGTACATCAATATCCTTAATTCCTGCCGCATGTACTGCTTCCACAGAAGGAGGTAAAAAATGATCGGTGCGTGGAGCAGCCCCCCTTGCTTCTGCGGTACGTTGTTCTGCAATTTTTTCCAGGGTGTCAACCGGATTCCAGTTTCCGAATGCTTCTCTCCAAAGTCTTCCGTAATTAGCTCCTGTAACACTTCCTACAGCTTTGATACGACGCTCAGTCATTGCAGCATTAATGGCATAACCACCGCCACCGCAGATTCCCAATACTCCGATACGCTTCTCATCAACATAAGGTAAGGTAACCAGATAATCGCATGCACAACGGAAATCTTCTACTCTCAACGTAGGGTTTTCAATGAAACGGGGCTCTCCGCCGCTCGCTCCCTGAAAAGAAGCATCAAACGCAAGGACGACAAATCCTGCATCGGCCAAGGCCTTTCCGTAAATATTTCCTGAAGTCTGTTCCTTACAGCTTCCAATAGGGTGCGCACTGATAATAGTGGCATACTTTTTATTTTCATCAAAATCAGACGGAAAATAAATGTCTGCCGCTACATCCCAATAAAGATTTTTAAATTTAACTGACTGAATCATACTATTTATTTTAGTGATTAATACTGTACTTATTTTATGATACAAATGTACAGTCATCAGCTTTCAGAACAGGTAGACATTTTACCTGAAAACGGATACATTTTACTGATCAGAGAAACTTCAGATTTCCAGAGGTTCGTGATTGATTTTAAAATGACAGTTTTACAGACATCGATTATGAATTTTTCAAGAACATTAAAAAAATTATTAATATAGATCATTGTTCATTATAATATTTTATTCAGACGACTTTTGCTTTACGGACAATCTTCGCCAGCAGAGCAGGGAAGAATCTTTTCAGATAAGCCCCCAATACTTCTTTACCACCAATCGCTTTTTGATTTTTCTTTTTTTCAATGGCATTCAGCATTTTCTTTGCGAAAATATCCACAGGCATTCCTTTCATGGTCGCATCATCCATCGTTCCCTGTGCAGAGCCGTCTCCAGTTACCGCATGAACGGATATCTCGGTTTGTATAAATCCCGGGCAGATAATTGTTATCGAAATATTTTCAGTATATAATTCAGCACGAAACGCATCAAAAAAACCATGAAGAGCGTGTTTTGCCGCCGCATATCCACTGCGCATCGGTGCTCCGAATATTCCCATAAGACTTGAAACAACGGCAATCTGGCCGCCTCCGTTCTTAATCATATAAGGAACAACAGCTTTAGTGAGTGCAACAGTTCCGATATAATCCACTTCGATAAGACGTTTATCCACCTCGATATCGGTTTTCATTGCCAGAGAACGTTGGGAAAGTCCTGCATTATTAATCAGAATATCAATCTTTCCAAACTTACTGACAGCTATGGCGGCTGTTTCGGGCAGCTCTTTATAATAAACAAGATCTAAAGGAATTACTGCATATCGCTCAGTTGTAAGCCCGGCATTTTCTGCAACGGTATAAAGCTGGCTTTCTTTTCTTGATGAGAGAATTACTTTTGCCGTACTGTTCTTCGCCAGTTCCCTAACCAATGCTTCACCGATTCCTGAGGATGCTCCTGTAATCCAGATGACTTTATCATTAAAATACTCATTCATAAATCTCCTGATTTGTATATCTGTTTATTTCAGTCCTGCAATATATTTTCCGGCTTTCATTCCTGAAAAAATACATCCGCCTAAAAATGTTCCCTCCAATGCACGGTATCCGTGCATTCCGCCACCTCCGAAACCGGCAGCTTCACCGGCAGCATACAGTCCTTCGATGATACTATCGTCATCTCTTAATACCTGTCCGTTCAGATTCGTTTTAATACCTCCCAATGTTTTTCGGGTAAGAATATTAAGACGTACCGCAATCAGAGGACCATTTTTCGGATCAAGGATCTTATGCAGTGAGGCCACACGTCCCAATTTATCGCCTAAATAGTTTCGGGTATTCCGTATATAATTCACCTGTGTATCTTTTGAGAATTTGTTGTCCAGTTCTCGGTCTCGGTCTTCAATCTGAGCTTTTATTTTTTCATAATGTAAAAGATGATCTCCTGTCAGCTGATTCATTTTGTTCACCAGATCTTCCAGATTATCGGATACTATAAAATCGTTTCCGTGTTCTTTAAAAGCTTCTACAGGTCCGGGGGCTTTTTTACCAAAAATTCTTTTCAGAAAAAGAGCATAATCTTTATTGGTAATATCAGGGTTTTGTTCCGAACCGGAAAGAGCAAATTCTTTTTTAATAATTTTCTGTGTCAGGATAAACCAGGAATAGGAGTATCCGGTTTCTTGTATATACTGTAAGGTTCCCAATGTATCAAATCCGGGAAGAAAAGGAGCGGGGAGGCGTTTTCCTTTTGCATCAAACCATAAGGAAGAAGGGCCGGGTAAAATCCGGATTCCGTGGTTGGTCCAGATTGGGTTCCAGTTTTGTAATCCTTCCGTATAATGCCACATTCTGTCCCGGTTAATAATATGGGCTCCTGCCTCTTCTGAAATACCAATCATTTTTCCATCTACATAATCAGGTACTCCACATACCATATTTTCAGGAGCTTTCCCTAATCTTTCCGGCCAGTTTTTTCTTACCAGTTCATGATTCGCACCTATACCTCCGGAGGTGATAATAATATGAGGGGCAGAATATTCAAACGAGGATATTACAGTTCTGTTGGTAGCAACTCCTCTTTCCTTATCATCATTTTCAAGGATATCTCCTGTAACTCCCTTTATTTTTCCGTTTTCAAGTATCAGCTGTGTTACTCTGTGTCTAAATTTCATCTGTAATAGTCCTTTTTCTCTGGCCTGATAAGCTTTTTCCACAAAAGGCTTTACAACTCCCGTACCTGTTCCCCAGCTGACATGAAATCGGGGGACTGAATTTCCGTGTCCTGCAGCAGAGCCATCACCGCGTTCTGCCCAGCCTACCATAAACATCAGCCTGATTCCCAATCCGGAAATGTATTCATACTTTTCACCTGCTGCAAATTTTAGATAAGCTTCCGCCCACTGACGGGGCCAGTAATCTTCTTTACGGTCAAATCCGGCAGTTCCTTTCCAGTCCTGTAAAGCAAGCTCATAGGAATCTTTTATCCCCATTCTTCGTTGTTGGGGTGAATCGATAAGAAACAGCCCGCCAAATGACCAGAAAGCCTGTCCTCCGATATTCTGTTCGGTTTCCTGATCCAGTAAGAGTACTTTTTTTCCGGCATTGGTGATTTCCATTGCAGCAGTAAGCCCTGCAAGCCCGGTTCCTATAATAATCGCGTCAGGTTGGAATTTTTCGTCCATTTGTAAGAATATTTATTGAACAATACGTTACATAAAAGTATAAAATATTTATAGTCCAATGAATAAAAGGCTTAAAATATTAAGATAAAACAGATGATCATTCCAAGAAATCTTATTGATATCTTTGTTTTACCTGCGGGAATTAAAAATAATGAAATGAAAGAAGTACAAAAATATAAAGCATTTGCCATTGCAAAAGACGGAACAAAAACGCTTATAGAGGCTGATTCTATTATTATAGAGCTGGAAGACGAAATTGAAATTTCTCTGCTTCCTCCTCATCCGGCTTTTCAGGGAAAGCTGACCTTAGCTGCAGGATCTGCAATTGTAGGAAGAGAAGAGGAGAGAGCTACAGCCGTTCAGCTCATCATAGAACCCGGTGCCTCAAATCTCATCCACATAAGCCCTAAAAGGATAAATAGTTAAAAATATTCACCATATAACATTTTTAACTTTCAACTTTATGTTTCCATCTTTTATCTTTGTGAAAAATAGAAGTATGAAGTATTTGTTAATCATTGCTTGTTTCGTCTGCTCTGTATTCAGTCAGGCACAGCAAAAACAGGATCCATGGAAAGAAAGCCAACTGATGGATCCTGCACTACTGGCATCCAGAATTGTAAAGAAGAAAACAAAAGATCTGGTGATTCTTTCCGTAGGACCGGAAGCTATTATTAAAGGTTCTGTAGATATCGGGCCCACTCATGAGCCTGAGAATCTGGAAAAACTAAGAAATTATCTCAAAGATATTCCTAAAGACAGGGAAATCGTTATTTATTGCGGATGCTGTCCTTTTGTGAAATGTCCGAATATCCGTCCTGCATTTAATCTCCTGATGGAACTGGGCTTTAAGAATGCTAAACTTTTAAATCTTCCCAAAAATATCAAAACAGACTGGCTAGATAAAGATTACCCTACAAATGATTAATATGAAAACCCGCTTTACAGTATTATTTTTAATTATCTTTTCAAGTTTTGTGTTTTCTCAGGGCAAGATAGAGATCGGAAAAAAAATTCCTGAAATCACCATGTTAAAAGCAGACGGAACCCCATTTTCGTCTTCTTCTCTCAAAGGAAAACTGGTTCTTATTGATTTCTGGGCAACCTGGTGTTCCCCTTGTGTCGAAGAACAGCCTGAGCTAAAAAACCTGTATGAGGCTTATTCTGAACAGGTAAAAAACAATGCATTTGAAATTCTTGGTGTTTCTTTGGACAGAAATAAAGAAAGCTGGCAAAAAGCAATAGACCGGTTTGCGATCAGCTGGATACAGATCAGCGATTTAAAATTCTGGAAAAGTCCTGTAGCAAAAGCTTATGAAGTGGATGAGCTGCCTTTTAATGTCATTATTGACGGACAGGGGACTATTATTGCTAAAAACCTCCACGGTACGGATCTCCGGGAGTTTTTAAAGAAAAATCTAAAATAATACTCCTTACAGATGTGTAAATAATATAAAGAGTGGTAACGAATGTACCACTCTTTTATTTTCCAAATATCTCTTTAAAAAGTATTGATATAATTCATATCAATGATAAAAACTCCTGATCGGCTGAGCTCTAAATCAGAAATTAAAGTTACTCTTTATTGGGTCTGCTTACATATCTGTTGCCTTTCACAAAAAAGCGCCACGGTAAAAGGGCATCCTCCTGAGCATAATCTACCCCGATACGGGTGGTTACTGCAATCTCATCCGTAGTGTACAGAATACCATGATCTTCAATCCATATTTCATGGGCGGTGAGATCTTTCTTATTAAAAGAGCGGTCTATTCCCAACGCTTTGGCAGCTGATCCGGGACCGGAAGAAATAGCGGCTTTAGAAGCGGGCATATTCCTTCTGAATTCCATAATATCTTTGCCTGTCGATGGTTCAACAGCCCGGATTAAAACAGCATGCGGTTCATCTTTTACAGAAGTGACGATATTGAACAGATGATGAATCCCATAACACAGATAAACGTAAGAAATACCACCGCTGCTGTACAGTATTTCAGTACGGTCTGTCCGTCTGCCGCCATAAGCATGCGAGGCTTTATCCTGTATACCGAAATACGCTTCCGTTTCTACAATGATTCCCGATGTTATCCTACCGTCTATTTCTGTAAAAAGGACTTTTCCTAAAAGATCCTGTGCCAGAAAAAGGACATTCTGATTTTCATAATAGGAGCGTGGTAATTTCAATGGATTTTTGTTGATGAGTTACGCATGTATTAATAGATTAAGCTAAATGCTCTTTTCGGTAATTTTCAATTTCGTCGACCGTTTTTATCAGTCCGTTTCCGAGAAGTCTGTAACCTTCATTCGTAATCAGGAAATCATCTTCTATTCGCACACCGCCAAAATCTCTGTATTCATTTACTTTATCATAATTAATAAAATCTGTATTTTTATTCTCAGCCTGCCAGATATCAATAAGCTCAGGAATCATGTAAATACCAGGTTCTACCGTTACTACATATCCGGATTCCAAAGCTTTTCCTAAACGCAAAGATTTAAGACCGAATGTTTTGGTATCTTTAGGCTCTTCTTCAGTATAGCCAATATATTGTTCTCCAAGATCTTCCATATCATGAACATCTAAGCCCATCATATGCCCTAATCCACATTGGAAAAACAGCGTATGGGCATTGCTATTCACAGCTTCTTCAGGATTTCCTTTCATCAATCCCAAATCTACAAGTCCTTCTACCAGATATTGAGAAGCCTTCAAATAAATATCTTTAAATTTAACCCCTGGTTTCAAAAGATTTTGAGCATTATTAAATGAATTCAGTACCACTTCATACATTTCTTTTTGTCTGGTACTAAAGGTTTTGCTTACAGGAAATGTTCTCGTTAGATCACCAGCATATCCCATAGCCGTCTCAGCCCCGGAATCGTTAAGAAAGAGATCTCCTTCTTTCAGGGTATTAAGGCGATAATGATTGTGAAGAATCCCTCCATTGATGGTTACAATCGGTGGATAAGACATCTGGCATTCTTTATTCGCAGCAAGGTATTGAATAGCATTGGCGATTTCATATTCTTTAATCCCTGGTTTAGCCATTCTCATTGCTAAAAGATGCATTTCATTGGAAACATTTACAGCTTCTTCAATCTGTACAATTTCCTGAGCTTCTTTCAGAGAACGTTGCTTTACAATTGCTTTGATCATTTCCACAGAAGGCTGCAATTCTGTAATTTTAATTCCTAAAAGATCAGTTAATAAAATTTTACTGGAAGGTTGATAGGGTGGAAGGTAGTGTACTTTTCTGCCTGATGATTGTGCTTTTAAAAGATATTGAGAAAGTTCTGCATAGGGTAAAGTTTCCTGTACCCCCGATTTCTGACTTTTCTCTTTCAGCGTTTCCTGTCTGCCCATCCATACGATGTCATCAATACTCAACTCATCTCCAAAAACAATGGTCTTATTTTCATCAATATCAATAATAGCCGCAATCTTTGGTTCCTGAATTCCGAAATAATACAGGAAAGTACTGTCCTGACGGAAGTAATAAGGATTATGTTCAAAATTAACAGGATTTTCTATATTTCCTAAAAACAATAGAATTCCACTCGCCACATTGTTCTGTAATACGGCTCTTCTGTCTTGATAAGTCTTTGATGAAAACATATATGATGAATAGTTTTTATTTTAAAAGGTTAAAGTTACGATTTTGTATTATTTACAACCCTTTATTCATTAAAATAATAAGTATGTAAAGTTTGAATTTTAATTTGATATTTAATGTTCATATTTTGCTTAAATTCGGCAATATTTTAACATTCCTAATCATTGATCCCTTTAAAATATTGATTCTATGAAGAGCCTCCAGTTTTCAGTTCCTGCCGACACCAATAAAAGCATTCGTATTCAGGAAGATATTATGCCTAATTTCTATCCCTATTTTCATAGACACACGGAAACTCAAATCATGTGGATTCTTAAAGGGCATGGTACTCTGGCGATAGAACAGAACCTTTTTACCTTTGAACCCGGAGATATTTTCTACCTGGGAGCCAACCAGTCACATGTTTTTAAAGGAGCTTTTAATGAAAACGAAAAACAAAAAGTTCATGCCATTTCTATATTCTTTGATCCTGATAAAAAAATAGCCGCATTTTTTGATCTTCCTGAATTTGGAGAGCTTAAAAATTTCATCGAGCACTCAAAAGTAGGTTTTCAGGTGGCCGCAAAATTAAAATCAAATATAGCAGAAAATATGGCTGCCCTACAAAAAACCCAGGGAATAGAACAAATCATAGACTTTATAAAGATCTTAAACCATCTGATGCAGAACAGGCATTTACATATTCCTTTATCCTCAGAAAAGAACCTGCCTAATCATATTTCGGATAATGACCAGCGGATTATAGATGCTCAGAATTATATTAAGAAAAATTTCACCCAGCAGAAACTCACCCTTGATCTGATTGCGAAAGAAGCTTGTATGACTCCACAGGCCTTTTGCAGGTCTTTTAAAAAACATACCAGAATTACCTATATTCAATATCTTAATGAATTACGAGTGCAGAGAGCCTGTAGATTATTAACCTCCAGCAGTATGTACAACATTTCTTCCGTTGCTTTTAACAGCGGATTCACCAGTCTTACCAACTTCAACCGGGTATTTAAATCCATCATGAAGTACCCTCCAAAAGAATATCTGAAGCACTATAAAGAGGCTACTACAGACCACGAATAATCACATGTTAAAATACGGTTAGAATACATTAAAATATTAACATTTACCGTTTTAAAATTCACTTAGTTTTGAATAAATATTATTTGATATGAGTACAAAACTAAACTGGGAAGGGATTTATCCTGCTGTATTAACTCCTTTTACAAAAGAAGGAAAGATTGATTTTGAAATGTTTGCAGTCAATACAGAAGCCCAGATTAAAGCCGGAGTACATGGAATTATCCTTGCCGGAACATTAGGAGAAGCCAGTGTCTTGGAAACCGAAGAAAAGTTTGAACTTCTCCAATATGCTAAAAAAATGACACAAGGCAGAATTCCCGTTATTCTTAACCTTTCTGAAAATACAACCAAAAATGCAATACATTTTGCCCAAAAAGCAAAAGAACTGGGAGCGGATGGATTAATGCTGCTTCCTCCAATGCGCTACAAAGCAGACAGCCGTGAAGTGGTAGAATATTTCAAAGCAGTTGCCACTGCTACAGATCTTCCTATCCTTATCTATAATAACCCGGTTGATTATGGAATTTATGTCACCCTGGAAATGTTTGACGAACTTATAGAATACCCAACGATTCAAGCCGTTAAAGAATCGACAAGGGATCTGGCCAATGTAACCAGAATGATTAACCGCTTCGGAAACAGAATCAAGATTCTTGGCGGAGTTGATACCATTTGTCTGGAAACATTAATGCTTGGTGCTGATGGATTGGTTGCAGGACTGGTAGATGCGTTTCCTAATGAGACTATGGCTATGTACAATTATGCCAAAGCAGGTCAATACGATAAAGCAGTAGCCATTTACAGATGGTTTATGCCATTATTGGAACTCGATATTCATCCAAAACTTATCCAATATATTAAACTGGCAGCCACAGCGGAAGGAATAAGCAATCCGTACGTAAGAGCACCTCGTCTTGAACTTCAGGGCGAAGAAGCTGAAAAAGTTAATAAGATTATCGAAGAAGGCAGAACCAATCGCCCAACATTAGATTAACCTAAAACAAAAGCTATGACCGAAGAAACATCAAAACAAAATATCGATCAAAGGATTCACATGGCTTCTGAAGCTTATCAGTTCCTGAAAAATACAACGATAAAAGAACGGGCGGCCTTTATGGATGCTATTGCCGATCAAATTGAAGCGTTAGGAGATGAACTTTTCACCATTGCTCATTCTGAAACTTCATTACCTCTGGCAAGACTTACGGGTGAAAAAGCCAGAACCATAGGCCAATGGCGAAGTTATGCAAAAGCGATAGCTTCCGGAATATATACAGAACCAAGAATTGATCTTGCCCAGCCTGAGAAACAGAAAGGAGATCTCAGAAAGTATAATATAGGATTAGGGCCTGTAGTGGTCTTTGGAGCCAGCAATTTTCCGTTTGCTTTTTCCACCGCAGGTGGTGATACTGCAAGTGCTATAGGAGCAGGATGTCCTGTAATTGTAAAAGCACATCCGGCACATCCTAAGACCTCTCAAATCATGGCTGATGCGATAATCAATACGATAAAAGAATTCGGTTGGCCTGAGGGAATCTTTAGTCATATTACAGGAAACTCTTATAAAGTAGGAGCTTATTTAACACAGCATCAGGATATTCAGGCAGTAGCATTTACCGGTTCATTTAATGGTGGAAAAGCTTTGTTTGATATCGCTAATCGTCGTGAAAATCCTATTCCCGTATTTGCTGAAATGGGAAGTATCAATCCGGTATTTGCACTTAAAAACCTGATTGAAAATAAAGCAGAAGCATTGGCTAAAGAATATGTCAGCTCATTAACATTAAGTGTAGGGCAATTCTGCACCAATCCGGGAGTGTTTATTGCTGTCAAAGGAGAATCTCTGGACCGGTTTATCTCTACTGTTAAACATGAAATTCAGGAAATTACTCCTGCCAATATGCTTCATCAGGGAATATATGAAAGTTTTGAAAAGCATAAATCGATTGCCATCACACAACCTGGTATTGAAGTTATAGCTTCAACGATAACAGAAGAAGGAAAAGCAAGTGCTGCTGTTATAAAAACCAATGCTCAAAATTTCATCCATAATCCTGTATTAAGCGAAGAAGTATTCGGTCCTTTTGGGATTATTATTTCTTGTGAAAGCGATGAAGAACTTGTTCAGATTGCTCAAAAACTAAAAGGACAGTTAACCATCACTGTAGCAGCTACTTCAGATGACGTGCGTGAAAATGCAAAACTGGTTCATCTCTTGAAAGATAAATGTGGGAGACTGCTCTTCAACGGAATGCCAACCGGTGTAGAAGTGGTATATGCGATGCAGCATGGTGGACCGTTCCCATCCACAACAGATGCCCGTTTCACTTCCGTAGGCCCAGATGCTGTTAAACGATTTGTTCGCCCTATATCTTTTCAGAACTGGCCGGATGAATTTTTACCGGATGAATTAAAAAATGAAAATCCACTGCAGATCAACAGAATGGTAGATGGAGAACTTCAGTCAGAATCATTAAAATCAGAAGTACTATGAACAGAACATTTTTTTGCATAGACTCTCATACCTGTGGCTGTCCTGTAAGACTTGTTGCAGGCGGGGGACCTATTTTAAAAGGGAATTCCATGATGGAGCGCAGGCTTCACTTCATGAAAGAATATGATTGGATTCGAAAAGGGTTAATGTTTGAACCCCGCGGCCATGACATGATGAGCGGAAGCATTCTTTATCCACCTATTGATGAAGAAAATGACATTGGAGTATTATACATTGAAACCAGCGGATGCCTTCCTATGTGTGGACATGGAACTATAGGAACTGTTACCATTGCCATAGAAGAAGGTTTGGTTGTCCCTAAAATTCCAGGAAAACTACGCCTGGAAACCCCAGCCGGACTTATTCTTATAGATTATATACAGGAAGGAAAAAAGGTAAAATCGGTAAAATTAACCAATGTAAAATCTTTCCTTTATGCTGAAAACCTTGAAGTAGAATGCCCGGATCTTGGATTAATAAGAGCAGAGGTGGCCTATGGAGGGAACTTTTATGCCATCATTGACCCTCAGGAGAATTTCAGAGATATTTCTGATTTTACAGCAAGTCAGCTTATTCATTATGGGAAAATTATCAGAAGGTTACTTAATGAAAAATATGAGTTTATCCATCCTGAAAACGAACATATTTCCGGGTTAAGCCATATCCAATGGACCGGAAATCCTACAGATCCTAAAGCCAGTGGAAGAAATGCAGTATTAGTAGGAGAAAATGCTCTGGACCGCTCTCCATGTGGAACAGGAACATCTGCAAGAATGGCACAATGGTATGCAAAAGGTAGATTAAAAGAAGGAGAAGAATTTATTCATGAAAGTTATATTGGGTCACAGTTTATAGGCAGAATTGAAGGAACAGCTACCGTGGATGGAAAACCGGCTATTATCCCTTCAGTAGAAGGCTGGGCGAGAATTACCGGCTATAACCAGATAATTATTGATGATGAAGACCCTTATTGGCAGGGCTTTCAGGTAATGTAAAGTTTGTAAAAAGTATGACACAAAATAGAGGTAAAGCACTTATTATCGGTGCAGGAATAGCGGGACTCAGTTCAGCGTATTATCTTTTACAAAAAGGCTGGCAGGTAGAAATCCTGGAACAGAATGATCTTACCAACAATTGTTCTTACGGCAATGCAGGAATGATTGTACCCAGCCATTTTACTCCATTGGCAGCACCGGGAGTCGTGGCACAGGGCATTCGATGGATGTTTGACAGTAAAAGTCCGTTTTATGTGAAACCCTCGCTCAGTACACAATTATTATCATGGGGATTAAAATTTCTGAAACATTCCAATCAGAACCATGTAGACCGTTCAGCAGCAGCCATCAGGGATCTTAATCTGGCAAGCAGCAGTCTTTACAATGAAATTGCCCAAAAGCCTGAATTTAATTTTGAATTGAATCAAAACGGAATTCTGATGCTCTATAAAACGGAAAAAGTAGCCGAAGAGGAAACAGAACTCGCGCATAAAGCCACCAGTTTAGGATTAACAGTTGATATTCTGGATAAAAAGGGAATTCAGGAACTGGAACCCAATGCTCAACTGGATGTTATTGGGGGAATCAATTACAAATGTGATGGTCATATGAACCCGGTAAAGCTGATGAAACAAATGATTTCTTACCTTAAAAGTAGTGGCGTTATTTTCCATACACAGCATAAGGTAACGGGATATGAATTTGCAGGGAACACCATAAATGCAATCATAGCGAATGGTAAAAAGTTTTCAGCAGACCGTTTTGTAATGACTGGAGGTTCATTTTTACCGGAACTTGCCCAAAAAGCAGGAATTAAAATTCAATTGATGCCAGGTAAAGGTTATTCTTTTATGCATACTCCTGAAAACTCAATCCATAGATTGGAGCATGCTGCATTATTATTAGAAGCAAGAGTGGCGGTAACCCCTATGAATGGACAAATCCGTTTTGGGGGAACCATGGAGCTGGCTTCCCATCAGAATAAAATTAATATGAAGAGGGTAGAGGGAATCGTACAATCTATTCCCAAATATTTGCCAGATTTTCAGGTTAAATTACCCAAAGAATCGGAAATCTGGTTTGGTTACAGACCTTGTGCTCCGGATGGACTTCCATATCTGGGACAATCTTCCCAATTAAAGAACCTGATCATCGCAGGCGGCGGCGGCATGATGGGGCTAAGCTTAGGACCCATTTTTGGAAAAACAGTTTCAGAACTTGCCAATGACCAAAAACCAACGGTTGAGATAAAGATATTCAACCCTGAAAGATTTAATTAAAAAACATCACATAACACCCAAAATTATTATTTATGAAAACAATAACTCTTGCAGTACATTCTATTATGAAGATTGCATTTTTTAACAGGTTCTTATTTTGCTATTCCTGTGAAAGCGAAGAATCAGAACCATTGGAGATGGTAAAATTGTTGACAAAAACATAGAAAAAATCGACTATTCAAATAATTTATTAACAAACAAATCCAAAAAATCATGAAAAAATTTAAATTACTACTATTTGTTTCCCTATTTCCAATAATAGGTTTTGCTCAAGAAAACAGACCTCATGAGTGTAAAGCAGATGAAATGATGAAAAAACATTTTGAACTGCACCCTGAATCTAAGGCTGAATATGAAAATTTTGAAAAATTCACCAAAGATTTTGTAAAAAAAATGGAATCAAACAAAACTCCATTGAATAAAAAGGTCAACGCTCCCACCTACATCATCCCTGTGGTTTTTCATGTGTATGGAGAATCTCAGAGTAATGTAAAAGTAAATTACCAAAAAGTAGTTGACTTGCTGCAACAAATCAACTTAAATTTCAATGGAATTAATACCGATTCAAACACTATAGATCCTTACTTCCAACCTATTAGGGGTACATTAAGCATTGAATTCCGCTTAGCTAAAATTGACCCAACCGGAAAAGCAACAAGCGGAGTGGTATTTCACCCTTTCAAAAGTGGATATGGCAACGGGGGCGGATATGATGCACAAATTGGCGCAGATGCATGGGATAATACAAAGTATATGAATGTGTATATACAAAATGATCTATATGCTAATAAAGATTTATATCAATCAGGAGTTGCCTGGTATCCGGATTCATACATGTCTTCAGTAAATACAGCAAGAGTTGTTTATAATGGCCGTTATATATATGATGCTGCAGGAACTGTGGCTTCAAACGAGTTTTCTGATACATTCACTCACGAATTCGGACATTGGTTAAATCTTCAACACACGTTCAATGTTCTTTGTTCAACGGCGAACCCTGGTAATGATGGTGACGGAGTTGCTGACACCCCTGTAGAAAATAATTCTTCCGGATTAGGATGTACAGTTGGAAACAATTGTCTTGGACAAAGAGTGAACGTTGAAAACTATATGGGATACAACGGTTCCGCTGGTTGTTATAAAATGTTTACCAATGGACAAGTTAACAGAATGTTAGCCGCGTTAAATCACCCGTCAAGAATAAATTTATGGCAGCCTGCTAACTTAGCCGCAACCGGAGTTGCCAATACTCCGCCTAAATTAATGCTTAGCAACAGTACCTTTACAGAGAACTTAAACAATAATGGAGCCGTGTCATTAGATGGAACAGTAGCATCTGCCCCTACATCAACCATTACCCTAAACGGAGCAACATTTGCCGTATCGAATGGAACAACTCTTATTGCAGGAACACATTTCAATTCTTCATTACCAGCAGGACAAACAGCAACTATAGCAGTTACAAGCCCTACTACTGCTACACTTACCATAAATGGTGCGGCAACCAGTCATTCTAAAAGTCAGGTTCTGAATTCATCAATTACGTTTCTAAATCCGGCTATCACAGGAGGCGTAACTTCATTAGGATCAACTACATCTTTGGCATTAACTTTTTCGTACAAAGATCCCTATAAAATAGTTACAGGAATTCCTCTGGAAAGTTATGCCAATCCAACACCAACACCAGTAACAACCAACTCCGGAGCAACTTGGAAATATTTTATCATTAACCCGGAGCTTAGTGATGATGCAGGGTATGGCGCTTGGTACTATGGTGCAAATCAATTAAAATTGGAAACCTATTGGAAAGGATTAGTATGCGGGGTAGGGACAAGAAATATTAGTTTAATTCCGTCTTGCACCACTATAAGTAATGCAAATAATATAGGTTATCCAACTGGTACTCCTGGACAACTTGACGTGTACACCCCTACATACACGACCTGGTCTGGCCAAACAGCTTATGTTGGTTTTAGAAACCAATTCGAAGGCTACAATATTAACGGCTATTTCAAACTGAATGTTGGAGCCAATGGTTCTGGTTATTCTGTAACTGAGTTTGCATATAATACACAACCAAATGGCAGTATTACAACACCTTGTGCATTATCATTATCATCATTATCCACTTCCGACGTTGATACAACAAACTCAGAAACATCCATCTATCCGAATCCAGTTTCTGATGTATTGAATATTAAAACAAAAGGGAAAATTAAATCAATTTCTGTTTACGACATGTCTGGAAGAAAAATGAATGCTAAAGTTATTGGTGATAAGGTTGATGTTAAACACTTCCTAGGCGGAACTTATTTAATTGATATTGAAACTTCTTTAGGAAAATCTTCCCAAAAATTTATTAAAAAATAGAATCAAACGCTATATCAATACAATATTGAAGGTAGGCAGTATTCTGGAAATGGAACCCTTCTTGGCCACCAGCCTCCTGATTACTACTTCAAAGCGGTTACAGACTGATGTAAAACTTTTTAAACAGATACATTTAATGAAATAATTTAGTATTGATATTTTAGCTATTCACTTGTTGAATAAAAGATGGACTTAATTTTTTAAGTCCACTTTTGTTTTATAACGAATATTATCAGGTTTTATCAGTAATTGTGAGTTTATTTGCGTAATTTTATTCATCAATTTCAAACGCAAATTATTCTTATGTACTATAAAAACGAGGCCATCATTATCCGGGAATTCACTCCGCAGGAACTCAATTTATTCCTAGATCTGTTTAAAAACGAAAATGTTACCCGTTATCTGCCTTATAAATCCCCCGAAGAATTTAAACAAATGTTTGAAAAAGCATTATTGGATTATAAAGAAGGGCCACTCAGCAGATGGGGAATATTTGATGCCCAGAATGGTGCTTTCGTGGGAGTATGCCTGGCCAGAGTTTTCGCTGAAAATGCCGACTCCATAGAAATAGGCTATATACTTGGAGAGAATTACTGGGGAAAAGGGATCGGAACCCAGGTTTGTAAAGCACTTGCTCACTATTGTCTTTCAGCCGATCAGGAAAAGGAAATCGTTGCATTAACAGATCTTGATAATATTGGCTCACAGAAAGTCCTTCTAAAAAGTGGATTTAACAGATTAGAAAACCTGAAAAGAGAGGACAGAGCATTAGCTTATTTTCAAAAGACTAATAAATAAAAAGAGCTGAAAATATGAAGAATGGTCTGTATTATACTTTACCGCCATTGCACTTTCAGCTTCCTTTACTTTTCCTGGGCTAAAAAATATTTCAGGATCGTTTATCTTTCATTTCATTTATCAGATAATTTGTCATACCTTGCGTAAATTATGATGTCCAAACGTTGCAAATATGCACTAAAAGCAATGGTCAGATTAGCAAGAAATTACAATCAAGGCTATCTGTCCACTTCGATTATTGCACAGGATGAAAACATTCCCAAAAAGTTTCTCGAGCAAATCCTTCTAGAACTTAAAAGAACTAAACTTGTTAACAGTAAACAAGGAAAAGTAGGTGGATATTACCTGCTAAAATCCCCCGATGAAGTATCATTGGCAGATATCTATCGTATTTTTGACGGACCTATTGCATTGACGCCCTGCGTATCCTTAAACTTCTACGAAGCATGCGATGATTGTGTAGATGAAGCCGAATGTTACCTTAGAAATGAGCTTATGATTGTTCGTGAGAAAACAAGAAAAAGCATGATGGAGGCCACTCTGACCTCGTTTATCAACAAGAAATAATTTTTTTTCATTTAAATTCTACTATTTTGATAGGAGTTATAGAATTTTATATATATTTGTATCAACAAATTGGAATGGAAATGGAAAACAGTCTGAAAAACGAATTCGAAAAACTTCAGGAAGAAATCTTAGAACAGTCTTCCGAACAGGATATTTTACAGTTATTGACGAAAAGATTTGCTGGTGGAGTAATATTTTCAACAAGTTTCAGTTACGAGGATCAGGTAATCACTCATCTGATAAAAAATCTGAATGTTGATATTTTTACCCTGGATACGGGAAGACTTTTCGAACAGACCTACGAAACGTGGACCAATACAAAAGCATTTTTCAAAAAAAACATTAAAGCCTATTATCCGGATACGGAAGAAATAAAACAGTTTGTAACGGAAAACGGACCAGATTCATTTTATCAGTCAGTAGAGCAGAGGAAGAAATGTTGTGATATCCGTAAGGTTCATCCTCTGAAAAAAGCACTGAAAGGATATCAGGTATGGGTTACAGGGCTCAGATCGGAACATTCTGCCAACAGGCAGAATATGCCGCAACTGGAATGGGATCCCGACAATGAGATCATTAAATTCCATCCGATTCTTCACTGGACTTCAGAACAGGTTACGGATTATGTGAAAGCCCATCATTTACCCTATAACGCTCTTCATAAAAAAGGTTTTGTAAGTATTGGATGTGCACCCTGTACAAGAGCCATTAAAGAAGGAGAAGATTTCAGAGCCGGCCGATGGTGGTGGGAGGATGCCAACAAAAAAGAATGCGGCTTACATATTCATCAATAAAAAAAAGAAAGAAATGCCAATACATCATTTAAATTACTTAGATCAGCTGGAAGCTGAATCCATCTATATATTAAGAGAAGTTGCAGGACAGTTTGAGCGTCCCGCTTTATTATTCAGCGGAGGAAAGGACAGTATTGTGCTGGCTCATCTTGCCAGAAAAGCATTTGTTTACGGAAAGATCCCGTTTACATTTGTTCATGTGGATACCGGACACAATTTTCCCGAAGTTTTGGATTTCCGTGATCAGCTGGCCGCTCAACTGGAAGTAAATCTGGTGGTCCGTAAAGTGGAAGATACCATTAAAAGTAAAAAACTGACGGAAGCTAAAGGTAAATTCCCCAGCAGAAACTGGCTTCAGACGTATACATTACTGGATACCATTGAAGAGTTTGAATTGGATGCCTGTATCGGGGGAGCAAGAAGAGATGAAGAAAAAGCCCGTGCTAAAGAAAGAATATTTTCCGTTCGCGATGAATTCGGCCAATGGGATCCTAAACTTCAACGCCCAGAACTATGGACTATTTTCAACGGAAGAATCCAAAAAGGAGAAAATGTTAGAATTTTCCCTATCAGTAACTGGACAGAGCTTGATATCTGGAATTACATCCGCCGGGAGAAAATAGCCCTTCCTTCTATTTATTTCTCTCACGAAAGGGAAGTTGTAGATTTTAACGGCCAATGGCTGGCAAACTCTTTACACGTTTCTCTGGAACCGAATGATATTGTAACCACAAAGAAAATACGGTACAGAACAGTAGGAGATATGACCTGTACAGCAGCAGTAGAATCCGGTGCCGTGACTATTGATGCTGTTATCGAAGAAATTATTGCTACCAGAATTTCTGAGCGTGGAGAAACCAGAATTGATGACAAGGTGACTGAAGCCGCTATGGAAGACCGGAAAAAAGGAGGTTACTTTTAGTGAAAATTAGCATCGAGACTTCGGTATCGAGTACCTAAAACCCAGAATAAAGAAACATGGATATATTAAGACTTATAACAGCAGGAAGCGTAGATGACGGGAAAAGCACCCTTATCGGAAGACTGCTTTACGATAGCAAAAGTATTTTACAGGATCAGCTTGAAGTACTTGAAAAACATTCTAAAAACAAAAATGAAGACGGGGTAGACCTCGCGCTTTTAACAGACGGATTGCGTGCAGAAAGAGAACAGGGAATCACCATTGATGTGGCGTACCGCTATTTTTCTACCGCTAAAAGAAAATTTATTATTGCCGATGCTCCGGGCCATGTACAGTACACCCGTAATATGATTACCGGAGCTTCCAATTCCGAGCTGATGGTTATTCTGATCGATGCACGGAAAGGAGTGATTGAACAGACCAGAAGACACTCTATTATCGCTTCATTACTAAAACTTAAAAAAATAGCAGTTGCCATCAATAAAATGGATATGGTAGACTATTCGGAAGAAGTTTTTGAAGCGATAAAATCAGATTATTCAATAATAGCAGAAAATCTTGGTCTGAACGAGGTAAACTATTTCCCGATTTCCGCACTGAAAGGGGATAATATTGTTTCAGTATCTTCAAAAACAGACTGGTATCAGGGAAGTTCTCTGCTGGAATATCTGGAAGAGGTAACTCTTCAGGAAGAACTGAACACCGGAAGCCGCTTTCAGGTTCAGTATGTCATTCGTCCCCAGACTGAAGAATTACACGATTACAGAGGATATGCAGGTCAGATTTTAAGTGGAAAGTTTAAGAAAGGGGATGTTATACAGATTCTCCCGGCAGGCTTAACAACGGAGATTTCTAAAATCGAAATTAACGGTATTGAAAAGGAAGAAGCATTTGAAGGACAACCTGCTGTTATCCATACCATTCATGATCTGGACATCAGCAGAGGAGATGTATTTGCCACAGAGGAGCAGCTTCCTGCAGTTGAAAAAGATCTGGAAGTTCTTTTATGCTGGCTGGATCAGAAACCGTTGCAACCTGGAAATAAATATCTGCTGCAACAAAACAGCAGACTGGTAAAAACTGTTGTAAAAGAAGTGGATTATAAAATCAACGTGAATACCCTGAACAGAGAGCATTCAGAGGGTGAAATTAAGCTTAATGAAATTGTAAAAGTTACCCTGCGAACGGCACAGCCTTTGGTCTATGATAGGTTTATCAATAATAAAACAACAGGGTCAGCAATTTTGGTGGATGAAACTTCCAATTCAACAGTTGCAGCCTGTATAATTCAATAGAAAAAATGGCAATTCCAAATCATTTGATTCAAAAAATTCATCAGAGCAAACAGAATACAACGCATGAGTTTTTTGATAAAGTAAAAGCAAAAGCTTTTGTAAAAGATCTCTATCAGGTACTTTTTCTTCCTCAAAAAATCAATACTGAGGACCAGATGAAAAGAAGCTTTACAGCATTGCACGACAGTCTTTTTAATATGATTATTACGATAACAGGAAGTGAGAAAGAGGCTGAAAAGAATACGGATTTATTTTTCAAAGCATTACCGGAACTTTATGATCTGCTGGTTCTTGATGCCCGGGCTATTCTTGAGTTTGATCCTGCAGCAGATTCTCTGGAAGAAATATATCTGGCATACCCGGGCTTTTTCGCTACGTATGTTTATCGTATTTCGCACCAGTTATGGAAGCAGAAAGTAAAAATAGTACCGCGGATTATTTCAGAATATGCCCATAGTAAGACCGGAATCGACATTCATCCAGGTGCGGAGATCGGAAAATCATTTTTCATCGATCACGGGACAGGAATCGTCATCGGAGAAACCACAATTATCGGAGATCATGTCAAAATTTACCAGGGCGTAACACTGGGGGCCCTGAATGTTTCCAAAGAAAAAGCCAATCAGAAAAGACACCCCAATATTGAAGATCATGTCATCATCTATTCGGGAGCTACCATATTAGGAGGCAATACCACCATAGGCAGAGAAAGCATTATCGGCGGAAATGTATGGGTCACACAGGATGTACCTTCTCATTCGCTGGTTTACCATAAAAGTGAAATAAAAATAAAGGATAATACTTCTTTACCGGAATCATTAACCTTTGTGATATAAAAAAACAAAAATAAAAATTACATTGATATGAAATTTCAGAATACACTGGAAACAATCGGGAATACCCCGGTTGTAAAAGTTAATAAATTGTTCAGTTCAGATCATGAAATCTGGATCAAACTGGAAAAAAGCAATCCGGGAGGAAGCATTAAAGACAGAATTGCATTGGCAATGATTGAAGATGCTGAAGCTAAGGGAATATTAAACCCGGACAGTACCATTATAGAACCTACCAGCGGAAATACAGGTATTGGTCTTGCGTTAGTTGCGGCCGTTAAAGGATACAAACTGATCCTGGTAATGCCTGAAAGCATGAGCATCGAGCGTCGTAAAATTATGGAAGCTTACGGAGCTGAATTCGTATTGACTCCAAGGGAAAAAGGAATGAAAGGAGCCATTGAAAAAGCTGAAGAATTAGCAGCTGAAACGCCTAACTCATGGATTCCAAGACAGTTTGACAATCCTGCCAATGTAAAAATACATACAGAAACTACAGCTCAGGAAATTTTAAAAGATTTTCCCGACGGGCTTGATTATATCATAACCGGAGTAGGTACCGGCGGGCATATTACAGGAATTGCAAAAGCGGTCAAAGAAAAGTATCCTAATGTAAAAGTGATTGCTGTAGAACCGGAATTATCTCCCGTATTAAGCGGCGGAAGCCCTGCACCACACCCGTTACAAGGACTGGGAGCAGGATTTGTACCTTCCATACTGGATATCAGTCTTCTCGACGGAGTCATCACCGTAGGAAAAGATGAAGCCTACGAATATGCATTGAATGCCGCCAAAAAAGAAGGGCTTTTCGTTGGAGTTTCTACAGGAGCAGCGTTAGCAGCAATTGCCAAACACTTACCGGAAATACAGCCTGGAGCTAAAATCCTGACGATTAATTATGATACCGGTGAAAGGTATTTATCCGTAGAAGGGCTCTTCTAACCATTTAAAAAACACCGATTTAAATGAACACAACAATAAAATCACCAAAGGTTTACCTTATCGGTGCAGGGCCTGGCAACCCTGAACTGATCACTGTAAAAGCCGTAAAAGCCATCACAAAAGCTGATGTTATTTTATGTGACCGCCTTGTAAGTCCTGAGATTCTGGAAACCTATGTCAATAAAGATGCAGAGGTTATCTATGTAGGTAAAGAATGCAGCAAGAACGCATCAACCCCTCAATCTCATATCAATACCCTTATGGTAGACTATGCTTTGCGGAATAAAACCGTTGTAAGACTAAAAGGCGGAGATGTATCTATATTCTCTAATATTCTTGATGAACTGCAAAGCTTAAAACAAAACCATATTCCTTATGAAATCATTCCTGGAATTACAGCAGCTTTAGGCGCGGCAGCATTTGCAGGGATGCCTTTAACAGCAAGAGGATATTCAACTTCCGTAAGGTTTCTGACATATTATAAATCAGAGATTCTAACTGAAGAATACTGGAAAGAGCTGGCTACAACCAATGACACACTTGTCTTTTATATGTCAAAAGGAAATCTCACTGGTCTGGTGGAAAAATTCAGACAGCTTTCCGTTTCGGATGATAAAAAAATCGCAGTTGTTGAACAGGCTACCACTCCTTATCAGAAAGTCTATACATCTTCATTTGATGATTTTAATAAAACGCTGGGAAACAGGAATTTTGCATCACCTTCTTTAGTGATTATAGGTAAAATAGTACACCTGCACGAAGAATTTTCCTGGCTGGAAAATACAGAAAAAGAAGGATTGTATTTTAAATCGGTAGAAAATGGAAGCCTAATCCCTAACCCTCAAAATTTCTTTGAATATGCTGTCTGAAACGAAACTTAACGTCCTTAAACAAATATCAGGAGAGCTTTCCAGAGATGAAGCCATCTGGGCCAGCGGATATCTGGCCGGTATCGCCGGAGGAGCTTCACTTCCTGCGGTATTATTTCCCCTGCAACCTGAGTCTAATCCGCAAAATGTGGTAAAGAAAATCACTTTAGCTTATGGTACAGAAACCGGAAACAGTAAGAAGCTGGCTACTAAATTAGCAGGTATTATTAAGAAAAAAGGAATTCAGGTAAAACTGACGGACCTTTCACAATATAAACCTAAAGATCTGGCCAAAGAAGAATATTTCTTTATAGTGATCAGTACGCAGGGAGAAGGTGAACCTCCCATTCTTGCGCAGAAATTTTATGATTATATTCATGAAAATGAAATTAACCTTACCCATCTTAAATTCGGTATTCTGGCCTTAGGAGACAGCAGTTATCCTCTGTTTTGTAAAACCGGTGAAGATGTGGATTACCGTTTTGAAACACTGGGTGCACAACGTATTATTCCGCTGAAAAAATGTGATATCGATTATGAAGGAGAAGCAGGTCATTGGATCGAGCATGTATTTGATGCTCTAAGCAAAACCTCCGATAGCAGTATAAAAAGTATTCCTGCCCCTAAAATCTCAACAGGGAGAAAGCAGTATAAAGGAAAGGTCTCTTCGATTATCAATCTTAATGATATTACGTCTGATAAAGAAACCTATCACATTGAAATAGAAACAGATGACACACTTTTTTATCAGCCCGGTGCGGCATTGGGAATCATCCCTTTTAATTCAGTATCTGTAGTGGAGGAAATTATCCGTCTCACAGGAATTGATCCACAGAAGAAAATTGAAACCGCTAAACTGACGGATACGGTGAAAGAACTCCTACACAAACACCTCAGCATCAGCTATTTGTCAAAGCATGTAGTCAGTCGATATGCCGGAATTACAGGACATTCAATACCTGAGGTTCGTTTAAGTCTGCTTGATCTTTTAAGAATTTATCCGGTTAAAGATGCTGAAGAATTTGAAGAAGTCATTCAGGTATTAACAGGGCAGGCTCCCCGTCTTTACTCCATTTCTTCTTCTTTGGAAGCGCATGGTGAAAATGAAATTCATATTACGGTTGCCCGGTCGGAATTCTTTATCGATCATCAAAAACATAATGGAGTGTGCAGCGGCTTTCTATGCGAATTTAATGAGGGAGAAGCGCTTGATTTTTATATTCAGGAGGCAGGGCACTTCAGATTACCTGCCGCAGATCAGGATATTATTATGATCGGACCCGGAACAGGTATTGCCCCTTTCAGATCTTTCCTTTGGGAACGTGATGCTATAGGTGCGGAAGGCAGAAACTGGCTCTTTTTTGGGGACAGGAATTTCGTATCAGACTTCCTTTATCAGGCTGAACTTCAGGATTTTCTTAAAACAGGCAGCCTTACTCATCTGGATCTTGCTTTTTCAAGAGACAGCAATGACAAAGTCTATGTACAGCATAAACTTGAACAGAAAGCTCAGGAAGTCTTTTACTGGCTTGAAGGCGGAGCCTCAGTATATGTATGCGGAGCCAAAGAACCCATGAGCCGTGATGTGGAAGAAACACTTCTGAACATCATTCAGCATCAGGGTAAACGCAGCAAAGAAGAAGCAGCTCATTATCTGGAAGATATGGAACTAAACGGCAGATATGCCAAAGATGTTTATTAATTCAGACCAGAAATGTTTCGTAAGTAATACTAAAAGAAAACAATTATGAACAATAAAGATAATCTTTCTCCGGTAGAAAGAATCAAAACCGGCAGTAGCGGCCTCAGAGGAACATTAAAAGAAAGCCTTTCAGACGATTTCACAGGAGCCATCAGAGAAGACGATCAGACCCTGATTAAATTCCACGGAATGTATCAGCAGGATGACAGAGACAGGAGAGAAGAGCGTGTTGCCAAAAAACTGGAATGGCTGTATTCTTATATGATCCGCCTAAGGCTTCCCGGTGGTTTTTTAACTGCCGATCAATGGATAGGACTGAATGAAACTGCAGAAGATCATTCTACAGGAACCATTAAAATCACTACCAGACAGACCATTCAGCTGCACGGGATTTTAAAATCGCATTTAAAGCCAACAATCCGGAGTTTCAATCTGCAGCATCTGGATTCTATTGCAGCCTGCGGTGATGTCAACAGAAATGTAACCTGTACGGCTAATCCTTCTGAATCGCCTTTGCAACAACAGGCTTATGAACTGGCCGGAAAAATCAGTGAAATGTGTCTTCCGAAAACTCAGTCTTATTACGATATCTGGATTGATGATGAACTCATTGTCGACAGAAAAGCTGAAGAAGATCCGCTTTATCAGGACAGATATCTTCCCAGAAAACTGAAAATAGGAATTGCTGTCCCTCCTAATAATGATGTGGATGTATTTATTAATGATATTGCCCTGATTGCCATTATTGAAAACGATCAGATTGTCGGATATAATATTGCCGCAGGAGGCGGACTGGGCGCAACCCACGGAAACGAGGCAACTTATGCCCGTCTCGCATCGATACTTGGCTTTCTAGATACCGAAGAAAAAGTTTTAAAAGCCGTATATGAAATCATTACAGTACAGAGAGACTTTGGAAACAGAAACGACAGAAAACTATCCAGATTAAAGTATACCATTGATAAACTTGGAATTGATCAATACCGCTCCGAAGTGGAAAAAAGAACCGGATTTAATTTTGAGCCTGCGAGAACCTTCAAATTCGAACAAAGGAAAGACCGTTACGGATGGCTGCAAAATCATGAAGGAAAATGGTTTTACACTTTATTTGTAGAACATGGAAGAGTGCTTGATATCGAGGGATACCCTTTAAAATCAGGACTTTTGAAAATTGCTCAGACCGGAAAGGTAAACTTTCGGTTTACCTGTAATCAAAACCTTATTCTGGCCGATATCAGTGAAGAGGATAGAAGTGATATAGAAAACCTTTTAAAAGAATATGGAATTTCAGACTACACACAGGAAGCAAGTGCCTTACGTAAAAATTCAGTAGCCTGTGTAGCACTGAATACCTGTTCACTTGCTTTAGCAGAAGCACAGCGCTATCTCCCGTCTCTGGTAACCAAAATAGAACCTATCCTTGAAAAATATGGTCTTATCAACGAAGATATTACCATTCGTATGACCGGTTGCCCCAATGGCTGCGGAAGATCTCCCAATGCAGAAATCGGATTTGTGGGAACAGCATACGGCAAATATAATCTCCATATCGGAGGAGATCGTTTAGGAATGCGCCTGAATACAAAATTTAAAGAAAACATCGGCGAGGAAGAAATTCTTACCACTCTCGATAAACTTTTCAGCATCTACATTCAGGAAAGACTTACAGAAGAAACATTTGGTGATTTTTCACACCGCTATTTAGAAACTTTAAACTGAAAATATGATGAGCCTTTTTTATGACCGGAAAACACTAAAAAAACAATACCCTCTTTTTTTAGGCAGACGAATGTGTATGTGTTGTTGATTCCTACATAACAATTACATCAAAGCTGTTAACTTTTACAGATCAACGACTTACAGTGAGCCGGCGGTTCAGGGTAAAATGTCTTTTGTCATTAAAAAAGTTCAGACAGCTTCATTCTCAACCTAAAAATGAAGAAAAAATGAAAAACAAAAAACAGGGAACTCTTCTGCATAAAACAGGTATTATTGCATTTACATTTCTATTCTTTAACCTGGCAGAAGCCCAGCAGCAGCTCATCGAATTAAGCGGAGTCATCAAAAATTCCGGAACCCGGAGGGGGCTCGATTCCGTACAGGTACAAATCGAGAAATCAGCAGATACAGCATTTACAGACCAACTGGGAAACTTTAAAATAAGAACAAGAGTGACCATTCCTTTTCGGCTGGTGATTCATAAAGAAGGTTTCACTGATCAAACGGTTGAGGTACTTTCACCTTCAAGCAAAATAACCGTGGGTCTTAATCCTCAGAATACCATCATTGATGATGTTGTGATTTCTGCCTCCCGTATCCCGGAAAAAATATTACGCTCTCCCATAGCCATTGAAAAGATTGATATTAAAACAATCAGGGAAAGTCCGGCTGCTTCATTTTATGAAACACTGGAAAATGTGAAAGGATTACAGTTATTAACATCCAGCCTTACTTTAAAAATACCCAATTCCAGGGGATTCAATTCCCCGAATAACTTCAGATTTATGCAATTGGTAGACGGTGTTGATGTGCAGTCTGCCACTCTGGGAGTTCCGCTGGGAAATGCTATCGGCCCTACAGAGCTGGATATTCAGTCGATGGAAGTCACTCCGGGAGCAGCCTCTGCTCTTTACGGAATGAATGCCATCAACGGGCTTGCCAGTCTTCAGACCAAAGACCCTTTTACCTCTGAAGGTATAAGTGTCTACTTTAGAGGAGGTATAAATCATGTTGACAACGTCAATCATAAAATATCTTCTCTGGGAGAAAGTGCCATCAGATTTGCCAAAGTAATTCATAAGAATCTGGCTGTTAAAGTAAATGCATCTTACTTCTCCGGAGTAGACTGGCTTTCCAATAATCCGACAGATCAGAATCCTAATTCACTCGTCACAGCGAATCCCAATTTTCCACTGGCCCATAATCCCGCTGAAGACCTCTGGAATAAATATGGAGATGAGAGAAACAACCGCGTTGCCGTAAAGGTAGATTATAATGGAAAACCAACAACATTCAATGTATCAAGAACCGGATATTGGGAGAAAGATCTTGTAAGCCCTGAAGTGAAAAATATAAAATTTGATGCCGGACTATATTACCGTTTCGGAGATCAGTGGAAGGCGTCTTATGTTTACCGATACGGACTTCTGGACGGAACTTTCCAAAGGGGAAACAAAATCAGACTTCAAAATGCAACCGTTCAGAATCACAAAGTAGAATTAACAGGCAAAGAACTGACTTTCAGAGCCTATGTTTCCATTGAAAATACAGGAGACTCCTACAATCTTAAACCCTTAGCAGATAATCTTGATCTGACCCATCTTTCCAATGCCAATTGGAAAAATATATTTCAACTGACCCTACAAAATAAACTTAATGCAGGCGTAAACCTTAATGATGCCTTCATTTTGGCAAGACAGGAAGCCGACAAAAACAGGGTAGTTCCGGGAACTCCAGCTTTTGAACAATTAAAGAATACTATCATAGGAATTAATAACTGGGATTCTGCCAATGCAGGAATAGCCGGAGCACCTGCGACGGGAGGAGCGAAACTGGAACAAAAGTCACGTTTTTATCAGGGAGAACTTACGTATGACTTCAGCAGATTTATAAAAATATTTAATCTTCTTGCCGGTATTGATTACCGTCTGTACAGTATAACACCGGATGGAAATAATTTTGTGGATTTCAACAGACCTGTAAGTGAAAGGAATATTCCTCTAACAGACGGTAGTTTTGGAAAAGATGTTATCTATCAGAAATACGGAGTCTTTGCCCAGGTCACCAAAGTTTTCTTCAATGACAAATTAAAAGTAAATGCGGCATTGCGGGTGGACAGAAACCCGGAATTTGACGCAAAACTGAATCCAAGAATCAGTATTGTATATTCTCCCGTAAATCAGCATAATTTCAGAGCTTCTTTTCAAAACGGATATCGTTTTCCTTCATTATTTGAAGCTCTTTCTTTCGTCAATAACGGAAATGTAAGAAGAGTAGGAGGTCTTTCAAAAGTGAATGAGGGACTGGGTTATCTTGAAAATTCATATACACTTTCCTCTATCGATAGATTCACTTCTGCAGTCAATACCGATATAGACGGAGGAAAAAGTCAGAGTCAGGCAGCACAGGATAATCAGTATCTGCTGACAGTGGCCAACCTTCAAAAACTACAGCCGGAAAAAATCAATTCATTTGAGGTAGGCTATAAATCTGTTTTTTTTAATAACAAATTGGTACTGGACTGGGATTTTTATTATAATATTTACGAAGGCTTTCTCGGACAGGTAGAAGTAGCAGTTCCTAAAAACAGTCAGGTAGGGAGTAGTGCGGCTGTTCTTGCCATGCTTGACAGAAGTAAGCAGGACCGGTACAGAGTGTATACCAATAGCAGCAATACCTACAAAAGCTATGGAACCTCTTTGGGAGTCCGGTATAATGTAGTAAAAAATTATAATGTTAACGCCAATGTTTCTTACAATGATCTTGCCTCCAATACTACATCGGATTTGTTTATTACTGCTTTCAATACACCCAAATGGATGGTCAATGTGAGTGTAGGAAACAGAGAGATTATTAAAAACATCGGATTTACCCTGGTCGCAAGGTGGCAGAGTGCCTTTATGTGGGAAAGCCCTCTGGCTTCAGGAGATATTCCCGCTTATTATACCATAGATGCTCAGGCAACATGGAAACTTCCTGATATCCGTGCAAATATAAAAATAGGTGCAACCAATCTGCTTAACCGTCGTTATTTTCAATATGCTGCCGGACCTGAAATCGGAGGTCTGTATTATCTGGCTTTTACCTATGATTTAAAATTATAACAAGATGAGTAATTCGTTATATCCTATATTTTTAAAGCTTGAAAATTTATCATTACTGATTATTGGAGGGGGTAAAATAGCGCTCGAAAAAATGGAATCGGTATTGGGAAACTCACCTGAGACATCCATCAGACTGGTAGGCAAGGAAATTATTCCTGAAATAAAAGTTCTGCAAAATCAGTTTTCTAATATAACACTGTATGAACGGGCTTATCAGGTTGATGATTTTAATACGGTGGATCTTGCTATTATTGCCGTTAATGATCTTATACTGGCCGGGCAAATCCGTGAAGAGGCGAAGGAAAGAAATATTTTGGTAAATGTGGCAGACAAACCTGATCTCTGTGATTTCTATCTGGGCTCTATTGTGAAAAAAGGAAGCCTTAAAATTGCTATTTCCACTAATGGAAAATCACCAACAATCGCAAAAAGATTAAGAGAAACTTTTACAGAAATTATTCCTGATGAAATGGATCTTGTTCTGGATAATATGCAGAACATCCGCCATCAGTTAAAAGGTGATTTTAATTATAAAGTAAAAGAACTTAACAAAATAACCACCCAATACTTATCTAGCGGGAATTTATCCTCCTCAAAACCGGATAGGGAAATAGAAAAACTTATTACGATTACCAAAACAGCACAGAGAAAAGCTAATATTTACCTGGCAATCATTGGGGTTATGCTTCTTTTTGGAATATTGGGACTCGTCGTTTATCAGTTTGACCTTTCTGATGATCTTCAAATTTTCCTTAACAAAGACGGTCATATCTTCTACTGGATGTTATTTGCAGGTTTTATGGCAGAAATTGTTGCCGGATCTATGGGAATGGGATATGGAGTGATATGTACAACTATTCTTTTATTACTGAATGTTCCGCCACCGGTTGTAAGTGCCAGTATCCATTCTGCAGAATCTTTTACTACTGCGGCCGGTGGTTTCAGCCACTATAAGCTGGGAAATGTCAATAAAAAAATGGTATGGGTATTATTCCCGGTAGCTATTGTAGGTTCCATTATCGGAGCTTTAACTTTATCCCATTACGGCGAACATTATGCACATATTGTAAAACCTATTATCGCATGTTATACATTATATCTTGGAATTAATATTTTGAGAAATGCCTTTAAAAGCAAAAAAACTAATCGCAGCAGAACAAAACGAAGAACGAATCTCAGAGCCCTTGGCCTTGTCGGCGGATTTATAGATTCTTTTGCAGGTGGCGGATGGGGCCCATTAGTTACCGGAACACTGATTAAAGAAGGAAGAATTCCGCGTTATGTAGTAGGAAGTTCTACTGTAGCTAAATTTTTACTGACTGTAACAAGTGCCGTAACGTTTATTTTTACCATCGGAATCCATCATTGGAATATTGTTCTGGGCCTGCTTCTGGGTGGTGTTTTTACAGCTCCGTTTTCAGCTATGCTTACTTCAAAACTCCCCACAAAGAAAATGTTTGTTGTCGTAGGAATAGTGGTCATCGCAATGAGTCTGGTGACAATAATAAAATCATTATTTCATTAAAAAAGCTCCCTTAAATTCTAAACTATATTTTGATTTTTCCATAAAAATGCCCCTAAAAAGTGTCTAACTTTTTGGGGGCCATCTATTCCTGAGAGCTTTTTTATTGCTTATTACATTTGTGTCATGAATGCTTCTTTCTCAGAGAATCAAATCCAAATCCTGTACATCCCTGAAACAGAAATAATGTCAAAAACATCAGATATAATGTTTGGGGCAGATAAAAGAAATAGCTCAGCCATGTAAAAGGATCCATTTCATAAATTCCTGTTTCTGCATTAATGGGAATAAGTTTCTTAGGAATCGTATTCAGATCATGCGTGAATAAAGCAACAAGTATAATAGTAATTAAAAATACAGAACTGATTCTTGTCCAGAAACCAATCATCAAAAATAAACCGAATACGCACTCACAAAAAGCGGTAAAATGGGCAGTAAACTGAGGAAAAGGAAAGCCTATATTGGTAATTGTATTCAACATATACCCCTGAAAAATGGGATGGAAAAGTTTATTAAATCCTGTGATAAAGAAAAATAACCCAATGAGGATTCGACATATGATCAGGATATGGGCACTATGCTTTTCAGATTTTAAAAGTATTGTTTTCATTATTTTTTTAATTTGTTATAATAATATAGCCACAACAAAGCAATGAACAGCAATGATCATGTGTGGTATAAGAAAGAGAGAGATCCTTTCGGACATGTATGTTATCTGAAAATCAGTCTTTTATTTTAGGAGGAATCCAGATTGAATTAAAAAATGAAGAATAGGGCGGATCATCATATAAAAAGAAGCGGTTCCCTGTTTCTCCGGTTAAGAATTTTTCAAAACCAAATAAAGGAAAAGAAGTTGTAAAAAAAGAAGAACCTGAGCAATAATTATTGCCGCATTTTATCGGGGTTTTATTATTTTCATCAAGACATATCTTATGACAAGGGTTATTGGAACTATTTTCATAAATAAAATAATCTTGTACTACAGAAAAAGCGATCGGATGCGTTTTTGAAACCAACAGATGACCCAATACTAATAATGGGATAAAAAGCCGTATATAATACAATAAACCAAGCTGTTTGATCATAAATAACCCTGAAATCATTACAAATATATTAAAATATTTATAGTAAAACTTTAGAATTAATGTCCCTTATCAAACGTTCATTTTTATATTCCGGTATCACACTTACTTCCTGCTCAAAGTTGGTATCTCATTTCTTCTTCAGTTTTCATAACTTTAATCCTCAATCCTACAATGTATGAAAACGAGTGCGGGAATTTTATTATTTAAAAAAGAAAATAATGATTTGTATTATTTCCTTGTCCATCCGGGCGGACCGTTCTGGAAGCATAAAGACATAGGGGCATGGTCTATTCCGAAAGGTGAAATTCAAAATAACGAAAACCCTTTGGACCGGGCAATAACAGAGTTTGAAGAAGAAACAGGAAAGGCAGTCACAGGGGAGTTTATTGAATTATCACCTGTTCGGCAGAAAAGTGGAAAAACAGTTTACGCATGGGCTCTGGAACAGGATATTGAAACTTCCGGTCTCTCAAGCAATACCCTATCGATAGAGTGGCCTCCCAGATCCGGTAAAACTATAGAAATTCCAGAAGTAGATCAATGGGAATGGCTGATATCAGAGGAAGCAAAAAAACGAATTAACACAGCACAGGCAGCACTCATCACTGAACTAGAAAAAATAGTAGATCAGTCAACATAAACCAGATTAGTGACAACCATACAGAAATACATCAATAGATTAATTAAAATAAATTATACTTATATTTAGATGAATATTACATAGTTATTGAAATTCTCATCAGTTACCTAACACCTTAAAACAAAGAACCATGAAAAAATTAAACAGAAAAACGCTAAAAAATATTGATGGAGCAATAGGAATAGAAGTAAATCTACCGCTTCCCGTTGGAATCTGTATTGGAAATCTGATTTCTTTATGCCCACCTCATTCCCATTGCAGGTCAGATGAAAGATGCTATCCCGATGTTGCGGGTCCTTGTATTAACGGGCTATGTCCTTCGGGCTATTCCTGTCATTCGGGAGAATGTGTGAGATAAAATTGTTAAATTAAAAATTCCGGACTGAATATCAAAACAAGTTTTTTGATATTCGGTCCGGATTATATTTTCCAGCCACAAATGCAAAAATTTCGAAGTGCATTTGTGGCTATGTACTATTTTATGGTTTGATTTTTATTCCAATCGATTTTAAAGCATTAACGGTCAGGAAAATATCATCAAAGACTGTAAGAGATTCCACATCATGAAATCCGGAAGGCATAAGATCATTTTTATTGAAAGACAGTTCTATCGCCGCATCATAAGATGCCACAATTCTCACTTTTGAATACCCGTTATAATCTACTTTAAAGCCTTCAAACATACAATTTTGTTCAGCCTTCTGATACTCAGCATATTCTTCAAATCCTGCTACATCTGTTCTTAGACCATCATTATGTTCAAGTGATTTCCATGAAATATAGTTTTTCGGTTCTTTCAGGACATTCCCTTTTGAATCTACAGGAACAAACATTCCAAGGCTTAAAGGCTTTCTCAGAAAATTAGCATAATTATTCATCAAATTTAAAATTTGAAGATCGGCATATCCTTCGTTTGAATAATATTCAATCACAAAGGTAGTCATCGGAATCAGCTTGAGTGAAGCATCAGTCGGCATAATTAGTCTTTTTTCTTTTTTTGGCCGATAAAAGTAGTATTTTTATTTCCTTCCCCCAACGGAACTCTATCAATAGAGTGAAATTTATACCCATTCTGAATAACAATAATAACGAAGATTCCCTTTATTTTCGGTAATTTTGAAGGACAATAAGATAATAATGATACTGAAAACCTTTCTACAGGATATTGATGAAGTATTCAGCCTTTATAAAATGGCTTCTGATTTTAAGAAAAAAGTATCCGGAATTCAATGGCCGGAATTTGACCGAACACTGATTGAAACTGAGATTAAAGAAAACAGACACTGGAAGATCCTAATAGATGGCCAAATTGCCTGTGTATGGAGCATAACGTATGATGACCCTCAGGTCTGGGGAGAAAAGAATACGGACCCGGCCATTTATATTCACAGGATTGCCACTCATCCTGACTTCCGCGGGCAGAAATTTGTAGAACAAATTGTGACTTGGACCAGGAAGTTTGCCGTTGAAAATAATAAACAATATATAAGAATGGATACTACTGCAGGAAATCAACCACTTACAGACTATTATATAAAGTGTGGATTTACTTGTCTTGGGACAAAAAAAATGTCTGATACAGAAGGGCTTCCTGCTCATTATCATAATGCTACTATGGTACTTTTCCAACTTGAAGCATAATATTTCAGAAACAATCATTTAAACAATATTTCCAAGCTTATCAGTTGTAATAAGTATATTCTTATATAAAATTAATCATTTGATTAAAATATTTGTTTAAATATTGAATTTTGTTTTTATATTTGTCTGATAAACAATAAAATGAAAGCTGGTAATGAAAATAAAAGACGCCACTACCGAAGAAAAAATTAAAAATGCGGCCCGTATTGTTTTTTATAAAAAGGGATTTGCGGCAACCCGTACCAGAGATATCGCCGAAGAAGCGGGAATAAATCTGGCACTCCTTAATTACTATTTCCGGAGTAAGGCCAAATTGTTTGAAATTATCATGACAGAAACAATGGCTGCCTTTTTCCAGAACCTGATGATTGTACTGAACAGCAAGAAAACAACACTGGACAAAAAAGTAGAAGAAATAGTAGAAAGGTATATAGATCTTATCATTAAAGAACCTGAAATTCCGACTTTTATTATCAGTGAGCTTCGCACCAATCCCGGTTTACTGCTGCAAAAAATTCCTTTAAGTGAAGTGATAAAGACTTCCATATTTTTTCAACAGCATCAGGAGGCTGTTAAAAAAGGCATAATCAGAGAACCCAATCCGTTGCATTTTTTGATCAATATGTTAGGACTTACCGTATTCCCTTTTATTGCAAAACCTATCTTAATAGGAAGTAACGAACTCAATGACTGGGAATTTGAGAACCTGATGTTGGAACGTAAAAAACTCATCCCTATATGGATAAAATCTATGATGTCAACAGGTTAAACCCTATTTTGTAATGAAGCAGATGATTAAAAAATAATGATTATTAAAGCCATAATTGATTTTTAACCTCAAATAATCAATTCTTATGCATAGAAATTTTCACATCCGTTTATGTTCACTTTTCTTAATATGCGGAGTATGTATAACACCTATTCATGCTCAGTCTGCAAAACTTAGCTTAGAAGAATGCTATCGTCTTTCAAAAGAAAATTATCCTGTCATCAGAAAATTAGGAATGATCACAAAAACAGCGGATTATACGATAGAAAATGCCAATAAAGGATATCTTCCGAAAATCTCTTTTTCAGGCCAGGCTACTTATCAGTCTCAAACCATTAATTTTGCGGATGCATTAGGCTCACTTCCTATAAGTGCATCGCTTCCTTCATTAAGTAAGGATCAGTACAAAATTCAGGGAGAAGTAGATCAGATGATTTATGATGGCGGAAGCATTCATCATCAGAAAGAATTAACCAAAGCCAATACAATCCTGCAGACCCAAAATATAGAAACCAGTCTCTATACACTGAAACAAAGGATTAATGCGCTGTTTTTTTCAGTCCTTTTGATGGACGCCCAGTTAAAACAAAATGAAATAAAAAAAGCAAACCTGCAAACACAGGTTCAAAAAACAGAAGCCGCTCTGCAATACGGAACTGCTTACCGCAGTAATCTGGATGAGCTGAAAGCTGAAGTAATCAATACTGAAATGACGAGTACAGAATATGCATCCAACCGTATGGCTTATATGAATATGCTGGCGGTGTATATCGGCAAAGATATTCCGGACTCATCAGAACTGGAATTGCCTGATCAGGAACTTTTATCTCCAGAAATCAACAGACCCGAACTAAAGGCTTTTGAACTTCAAAAATCAATTTATAAGCTACAGGAAGAACAACTGAGATCGGATTTCCTGCCCAAAGTCAGTGCCTTTTTTCAGGGAGCATACGGCAGGCCTACCCTTAATATTATTGAAAATAAATTTGGACCATGGTTTATCACCGGATTACGGTTTAGCTGGTCATTAGAGAGTTTATATACTTTTTCTAATAAAAAACACATCCTGGAACTTAACAGAAAAATAGCCGATACAGATAAAGAAACCTTTTTGCTGAATACAAAAATAGACCTGACCCAACAAAATGAAGAGATTAAAAAATATACAGAGTTGCTGAAACAGGATAATACTGTCATCAGCCTGCGTCAGTCTGTAACAAAATCAGCAGAAGCACAATTGGCAAATGGAGTGATCACTACTCACGAATACATCCAGAAACTCAATACAGAACACCTTGCTGCCCAGACTATGATTCTTCACCAAATCCAATTATTACAGGCAAGGTATAATCAGAAATTCATATCCGGAAATTAATAATCTATGAAAAAAGCTATCATTATATTAAGTGCTCTCATCTCATTAGAATCGTGCCGGCAAAAAGACCGTTTTGATGCTTCAGGAAATTTTGAAGCTGATGAAGTGATTGTTTCCGCACAACAGAACGGTGAGCTAATTTCTTATTCTGTTCAGGAAGGAAATTCCCTTAAAGAAGGCAGCACAGTAGGTCAGATTGATGTTAAAGTTGCAAAACTTCAAAAAGAACAGGCTGAAGCAAGTATTAAAGCCTTACAGCAAAAAACCGGCAATATCAGTGAACAGGATCTTCTGGTAAAAAAGCAACTCGCTGTACAGCAAGCCCAGCTGGAACAGCAGCTCCATGAACGGAACCGGACGGTGAATCTGATCAAGGCTGATGCAGCTACCCGTAAACAACTGGATGATATAGACGCAGCGATTGAACAGCTGAAAAGGCAAATTGCTGTTACCCGCCAGCAAATTTCAGTCAATAATTCCAATAATAATACTCAAAACCGGAGTATATTAAGTGAAAAAGCACCTCTGGAAAAAACAGCGGCTCAGTTTCAGGAACAGATCGATAAAGGAAAAATTATCAATCCTATTGACGGAACAGTCCTTGTTAATTATGCCCTTCAGGGTGAAATTCAGACTATCGGAAAACCACTGTATAAAATTGCCAATTTGAGTACTCTTGACCTCAGAGCCTATATCACAGGAACTCAGTTATCAGAAATAAAACTTAATCAACAGGTAAAAGTAAAAATTGATCAGGGAGAAAAAGGATACAAAGAATACTCCGGAACTATAATCTGGATTTCAGACAAATCTGAATTTTCTCCTAAAACCATACAGACCAAAGACGAAAGGGCTAATCTTGTGTATGCTGTTAAAGTACATGTAAAAAATGATGGTTACTTAAAAATAGGGATGTACGGGGAAGTTGTCTTTTAACTGAAAAGAAATGTTCTGAGTTGTTTTTTCAAATTCCATACTTAATTATTTAAAATGCATTCTGTTACTGTAAAAAATATAACTAAGACCTACAATGGAGTAAAAGCTGTTGATGACGTTTCTTTTGAAATCAATAAAGGAGAACTTTTTGGGCTTATAGGCCCTGACGGAGCCGGAAAAACTTCTTTATTCCGCATTCTTACCACCCTTTTATTAGCCGATAGCGGAACAGCCAATGTAGAAGGCCATGATGTGGTAAAAGAGTATCAGATCATAAGGAATAAAGTAGGGTATATGCCCGGAAAGTTCTCGTTATATCAGGATCTTACCGTAGCTGAAAATCTAAATTTCTTTGCTTCCATTTTTGGGACTTCCATAGAGGAAAATTATGACCTTATCAAAGACATTTATGAACAGATCAAACCGTTCAGCCAACGCAGGGCAGGAAAGCTTTCCGGAGGAATGAAACAGAAGCTGGCCCTCTGCTGCGCTTTAATTCATAAGCCTGAAGTACTATTTCTTGACGAGCCTACCACCGGAGTTGATGTAGTATCCCGAAAAGAATTCTGGGAAATGCTGAAAAAACTTAAAAACCAGAATATTACAATTCTGGTATCCACACCATATATGGATGAAGCCAAATTATGCGACCGTATTGCTCTGATTCAGGATGGAAAGATAATGTCTGTAGATCAGCCGGAAACCATTGTAAACAGTTTTCCAAAAGCACTGTTTGGAGCTAAAAGTAAAAATCTATATAAGCTGCTGGAAAATTTGCGTACAGATTCAGACATTGAAACCTGCTATGCCTTTGGAGAATATCTGCATGTTACACTTTCCGGCGAAGGAAATGAACAGACTGTAAAAGACATAGCTGCTCGGTACCATCCTGAAGAACTGGAAATTATACCAATTATGCCGACTATCGAAGACAGCTTTATCCGGTTAATGCAGGACCAAAAATCTAAAATTACATCCTATGGAAACTAAAGCAATCATCTGCCAGAACCTCACCAAGCAGTTTGGCGATTTTAAAGCAGTAGACAACATTTCTTTCGAAGTAGATCAGGGAGAAATCTTTGGTTTTCTCGGAGCAAACGGAGCAGGAAAAACCACCGCAATGCGGATTCTGTGCGGATTATCTTATCCTACTTCAGGAGATGCAACGGTAGCCGGCTTCAATGTATATAAACAACAGGAAAAGATAAAAAAGAATATTGGATACATGAGCCAGAAATTTTCACTCTATGACAATCTTACAATCCTGGAGAATATCGAGTTTTACGGCGGTGTCTACGGAGTCTCCGGCTCGGAAATAAAAAAAAGAAGCACTGAACTGGTCTATACATTAGGCCTGGAAAATGAAGCCCGAAAACTGGTAGGAACATTACCTCTGGGCTGGAAACAAAAACTGGCTTTTTCTGTAGCTATCTTTCACAGACCCAAAATTGTATTTCTTGATGAACCTACCGGTGGAGTAGATCCTATAACAAGACGGCAGTTCTGGGACATGATTTATCAGGCTGCAGCAGATGGAATTACGGTTTTCGTTACTACTCATTATATGGATGAAGCGGAGTATTGTAACCGTATTTCAGTAATGGTTGATGGCAGAGTAGAAGCAATAGACACTCCTTTTAACCTGAAAAAAAAATTCAATACCCATTCTATGGATGAAGTATTTTATCAGCTGGCCAGAGAAGCTAAAAGATCAGGAGACTGAGTAACAACACCGTTAAAAATGTCTAAAAATGAAACAATTATTAGTATTCATCAGAAAAGAATTCTATCATGTATTCAGAGATCGCAGAACCCTGTTAATCCTCTTTGGTATGCCGGTTGTTCAAATTATTCTTTTTGGATATGCACTCAGCAGTGAGGTCAAAAACATTGATATTGCCATATTGGATAATGCCCGTGACATACAATCCGAACAAATCATTTCAAAAATAGCCTCAAGTCCTTATTTCAAAATGCAGGCTCCGGTCATCAACTATCCGGATATTGAAAAAAAATTCAGAGAAGGCAAGATTAAATGCGCCGTTGTATTTCCCAATAATTTTGGTTCAGATCTTTATAACACGAATGAAGCAAAAATTCAGATTATAGCCGATTCCTCAGATCCTAATACAGCAAAAATACTTACCAATTATCTCGATGCTATCATCTCGGATTATCAGAACCGGATTTCTCCTTCTTTACAGTCTTCATACCGGATTATTCCGGAAATAAGACAGCTTTATAATGAAGATCAGAACGGCTCGCTCAATTTTATACCCGGAGTTATTGCCTTAATATTTATGATTGTAAGTACTGCATTAACCTCTGTTGCAGTAGTTCGGGAAAAAGAAATGGGCACTATGGAAATTTTATTGGTGTCTCCCTTTAAACCGGTTATGGTTTTAATAGCAAAAGCAATCCCTTATCTGGTTCTTTCTCTGCTTAATTTTATCATTATTCTCCTGTTGTCTGTCTATCTTCTCCATGTAGAAATACGGGGAAGTCTTATTTTACTGTTTTCTGAAAGCATCTTATTTATTATTACATGCCTCTCATTGGGACTGCTTATTTCCAATCTTACCAATTCACAACAGACTGCCATGCTCATCTCGATGATGGGTATGATGTTACCTACATTATTGCTAACCGGCTTTATGTTTCCGGTAGAAAATATGCCCTGGATTTTCCAGATGATATCCAGAATTTTGCCCTCAAGATATTACTATGATATCATAAAAGCTGTAATGCTGAAAGGTCTCGATTTCAGCTATGTCTGGAAAGAAACGCTCATTTTAGCAGGAATGTCTGCGGGATTATTAACTCTTGCTTTAAAGAAATTTAAAATCCGGTTGTCATGAAAATTATGATATTCATATTAAAAAAAGAATTCCGGCAGATATTCAGAGACAAAATAATTCTGGCTATGATGTTTGTGATGCCTACTGTTCAGCTTATCATTATGCCTTTGGCAGCTAATTTCGAAGTAAAAAATGTTAATATTGCGTATGTTGATCATGACCACAGCAGCTATTCTCAAAAACTCCTTCATAAAATTCTGGCTTCAGGATATTTTAAACTGGCAGGAAATCCGGACTCATATAAAGAGGGGCTAAAAATGATTGAGAAAGGTACGGCAGACCTCGTATTGGAAATTCCTCCCGGATTTGAACGTAACCTTGTTCGGGAAGGAAGTCAGAAAGTCAATCTGTCAATAGATGCCATTAATGGCACAAAATCATCAGTAGGAGGAAGTTATTTACTTTCAGTGATTACTGACTTTAACGGCAATCTGGACATCAATGTCAAATCTCCAAAATCTTCCGCGGATTTATCTCCAGCCACAATCAGCATTGCAAACTCCGGCTGGTACAATCCACGGGAAGAATATAAATATTATATGGTTCCGGGAATTCTGGTACTATTGCTTACCTTAATTGGAGGGTTTATTACGGCTCTGAATATTGTAAAAGAAAAAGAAATAGGTACCATTGAACAGATCAATGTAACCCCAATCAAAAAATGGCAGTTTATTCTGGGAAAGCTGATTCCTTTCTGGATTGTAGGAATGACTGTTTTTACAATCGGATTAGTCGTCATGTACATTATTTACGGTATTTTCCCTGAAGGCAGTCTGCTGACGCTCTATACATTTGCAGCAGTTTATCTTATTGCTTTACTGGGATTGGGATTACTCATATCAACTTTTGCCGATACACAGTTACAGGCTATGTTTATTGCCTATTTCTTTATGATGGTTTTCATGCTGATGAGTGGTTTTTTCACCAATACAGAAAGTATGCCCGATTGGGCAAGAACAATGTCAGGTTTTACTCCGGTGACGCATTTTATCAAAGTAGTACGATTAATTGTCCTGAAAGGAAGTCACTTTTCAGAGGTAAAAAATGAGTTCTTTTATCTCATAGGCTTTGCTGTTGTTTTAAACGGACTTGCCATTTTCAATTACAGAAAAACCAGTTAACGACAAGAATGTTTCCAGATGATTATCAGACATTTAATTTAAAATAAGTATATTTACATACACCATAAAAATCATTAATATGTCATTTGTAACACCAGAAGGAGCCAGAGCCGCTCAGTTATCATTATCAGAAAGGGCCCCCGTTGCCAATTCCATTCTCTCAGGAGCAGAGAATATTTCAAAATACAACAGCGGAGTATGCCATGATGTTGTAGCTTACGCCCTGTATATGCGCGGTGCTGATATAAAACCTGATGAACTGGCCGATTCAACCGGTCAAAAATGGCTGAGCAAATTCAATTACTCAGCGGGAGATAAATGGGATGGATATTCCATCATCCCTAAAGGAAAAGCTATCGGATTCTACAGACTTGCCGATAAAACCTGGTTTCATTCCGCAATATCCACAGGAAACGGGAATGAGATCAGATCTGTGAACGGGTTTACATTAGGATCCTCATGGTCTGTCCCCGTAGATTTAGAATGGGTTTTAGGAAAGAAAAATGAAGACGGAACCTTTAACTATGACGGAACAAAAATAGAAGTATATATATCTTCTTTATAGCTGTTTTTACAAGACAGAAATAATTTTTTAACAGGAATTATTTCTGTCTTATTATCTCTAAACTACTTCTTTTTCTTTCTGAAAAAGAAAAACCATCTTATGAATTGCTGTATTTTTTCCAGATATCCTTTTCCTGATAAAGTTATAGTGATCAGAAACAAGGTTTCTCCGGTAATAAGCACTACCAGTATCGTTGCTGCTTTATTGGGAAAATCCAAAAAAGAAAGGGCAGGAACTCCGGCCAAGCATATGATTCCGGATCCCAGGAAAACCGATCCCAGCTTATGTTTTAACTTCAGTTTTTCTTTCGACATATATCCGTTATTAAAAATACAAAAAAACTGTTTTTACTCAGATATGATAAGCATTTTCTGATTCAAGTGTATTTTTAGCGCTATGAAATGTCAATTTTTAAATCTGAAGTCCTCTTATTGAATTTCAGGAAAATCATCTTTTCTAAAAAAGCTCCGGATAAGTATTGCTGGTTGGAATGTTGAAAAAATCACAAATAATATAATAAAAATTTAACATTAAAATAAGTGAAAATTCAAAGGCATTATCGGATCTTTTTATTCAAAGCATAATTTTTGGTGTTAAAAAAAATATAAATATTTCTAAAATAAACCGAAATTTCAGCTTAAAAAAATAAAATAAGGGCAAAATATTCCTCATATACTCAATGGTTTAAAGCTTTTTCAGGATAAAAGATAAATCATAATGCGGCTGTTTCAATAAAATGGCTATATTTACCACCAAGGAGTTCTTAACATCTTCTTTATCAACCGAAACTGGTTACATTTAGCTGTGTATTAAAAGGGAATCGTGTGCAAATCACGAACTGTCGCGCAACTGTAAGTAACATATCATGTTTTTATCAATACATAATCCACTGTTCACTTTGGTAAATGGGAAGGATGATAAAAACTGTTACAAGTCAGGAGACCTGCCTATTTCGAATTGACGATGCTTTCGCGATCTGAAGCTTATAGTCAGGTATGATACGATATGGATAACGGTGTGATTTTTTACGCAAGTTATTTTTGATATAGATTTAATGGGGCTATACGTCCTGTCTGTTATTGCTATAAACCCATTCGTATTCTCTCCTTTCCGTAATTTTATCTCCAAAGCACTGTGAAGTTCGGCAAGAGCTTTTTAAAAGGATTTTATCATTTAAAAAGTTGAAAATGCAGACACATCATCTCTATGAACCCATTACAAACCGTCCCGGCATACAAAAAAGCGGCTTATTCTACCGGGTACCTGGAGTTATGCATGATTTCAACCTCAATGTATATCCCGTTCATCATTATTCTTTTTTATCATCAGGGATTCCGAAATACCCGTAACTATTGCTTACATAAGCAATACCAAACACCAGACAAATTCTAACTAAACAATAGATATTAAATGATTAAAAATGAAAGCTTGCAATCTCCCGGTTTACAATTCCGTGAGGCTATGCAGAAAGAAAAACCTCTGCAGATTGTAGGTGCTATTAATGCTAATCACGCATTATTAGCACAACAGGCGGGGTTTAATGCCATTTATCTTTCCGGAGGCGGAGTTGCCGCCGGTTCTTTAGGAGTTCCCGATCTGGGAATTACAAGTCTTGAAGATGTACTAATAGATGTTCAACGCATCACCAATATCTGCAACCTTCCTCTGATGGTGGATGTGGATACAGGATTTGGACCTTCTGCTTTTAATGTCGCCCGAACTGTGAAATCACTGATTAAAGCAGGTGCCGCCGCACTGCATATTGAAGATCAGGTAGGTGCCAAACGTTGTGGACATCGCCCCGGGAAAGAAATTGTAAGCAAAGAAGAAATGATGGACAGGCTGAAAGCTGCAGTAGATGCCCGTACTGATGAAAATTTTGTAATCGGGGCAAGAACAGATGCATTCGCTAATGAAGGACTGGAAAAAACACTGGAAAGAGCAATCGCTTATAAAGAGGCCGGCGCAGATTTCATTTTTGCAGAGGCAGTTCCTGACCTAAGCTTCTACCAGAAATTTGTAGACGCTGCAGGAATACCCGTATTAGCCAATATCACAGAATTTGGCATGATCGATATGTATACGGTGGAAGAATTAAAGACGGCCGGAGTGGGATTGATTCTTTATCCGCTTTCCGCTTTCCGCGCCGCTAATAAAGCTGCTCAGAACGTATATGAACATATCCGTAAAGACGGTACACAGATCAATGTGCTCAACACCATGCAAACAAGAGAAGAGCTCTACCAAAGTATCGGGTACCATGATTATGAACAAAAATTAGATAACCTTTTTAAAAAGAATAATGATGTCAACAAATAATGAACCCACATTCAAACCCAAAAAAAGTGTAGCTCTTTCAGGAGTAGCAGCCGGAAACACCGCACTCTGCAGCGTCGGAAAAAGTGGTAACGACCTGCACTACAGAGGATATGACATTCTGGACCTTGCCGAAAAAGCTCAGTTTGAAGAAGTAGCTTATCTCCTTATATATGGCCATTTGCCTACAGAAGCACAGTTAAAAAACTATAAAGCCAAATTAAAATCATTAAGAGGTCTCCCGCATTCTGTAAGAAATATTTTAAAAAGTATTCCTGCAGCAGCCCACCCTATGGATGTGATGCGTTCTATGGTTTCTGCTATCGGAAGCATTCAGCCGGAAAAAGACGACCACAACATGGCGGGAGCAAGAGATATTGCCGATAAATTATTGGCTTCATTCAGTTCCGGTTTATTATACTGGTATCATTATACCCATAACGGGAAAGAGATTGATGTAGAAACAGATGATGATACCATCGGAGGTCATTTTCTGCATCTTTTACATGGAAAAAAACCTTCTGATTCCTGGACGAGAGCCATGCAGATTTCTCTCAATCTGTATGCAGAACATGAATTTAATGCCTCCACATTTACCAGCAGAGTGATCGCAGGTACCGGATCCGATATCTATTCTGCCATTACCGGAGCTATCGGAGCATTGAGAGGTCCGAAGCACGGCGGTGCTAATGAAGTCGCGTTTGAAATTCAAAGCCGATATAATTCTCCGGATGAGGCCGAAAACGACATCCGACAGCGTATTACCAACAAAGAAGTGATCATAGGATTCGGTCATCCTGTTTATACAATCTCGGATCCAAGAAATGTGGTGATTAAAAAAGTAGCCAAAGAACTGTCTGAAGAAGCAGGTGATATGTTGCTTTTTAATGTCGCCGAAAGGCTGGAAACCATCATGTGGGAAGAAAAAAAGATGTTCCCGAATCTGGACTGGTTCTCTGCAGTATCGTATCATTTAATGGGAGTACCCACGCTGATGTTTACCCCGTTATTTGTGATTTCCAGAGTTACAGGATGGAGTGCCCATATCATTGAACAAAGACAGGATGGAAAAATTATCCGTCCAAGTGCCAATTATACCGGCCCCGAAAACAAAGCTTTTGTTTCTATCGACCAACGATAAAAAAGATTAAAACAATTTCAACTAATAAAAATTTTAAACTAAAAAATGAGTTCACACATCTCGAATGAAAGACCACAGCCGGATAAAGTACTGGCTGATATTGCAGATTACGTATTAAACTATGAAATAAAAAATGACCTGGCCTGGAAAACGGCTCATTACTGTCTTCTCGACACAATTGGGTGCGGGCTGGAAGCTTTGACATATCCGGCCTGTACCAAACTTTTAGGCCCTGTAGTGAAAGGCACAATAGTTCCTAATGGTGCTAAAGTTCCCGGAACCCAATTTCAGCTGGACCCGATTCAGGCTGCATTCAATATCGGAACAATTATCCGATGGCTGGATTTTAACGACACGTGGCTGGCTGCAGAATGGGGACATCCTTCAGATAATTTAGGGGGTATTCTGGCAACAGCAGACTGGCTATCCAGAACAAATATTGCGGAAGGAAAAACCCCTTTAAAAATGAAACAGGTACTGGAAGCAATGATCATGGCCCACGAAATCCAGGGAGTTATGGCATTGGAAAATTCTTTCAACAAAGTAGGATTAGACCACGTTTTATTAGTGAAGCTTGCTTCTACCGCTGTAGTAGGGAAGTTAATAGGCCTAACCCGTGATGAGCTGATCAATGCCGTATCACTTGCTTTTGTAGACGGACAGTCTTTGAGAACTTACCGTCATGCTCCCAATACCGGTTCCAGAAAATCATGGGCTGCAGGTGATGCCACTTCAAGAGCAGTTCGATTAGCCCTGATTGCCCAGACAGGAGAAATGGGATATCCGTCTGTTTTAACCGCTAAAACATGGGGATTCTATGATGTTTCTTTCAAAGGAAATGAATTTAAATTCCAGAGAGACTACGGCTCTTACGTCATGGAAAATGTATTATTTAAGATCTCTTTCCCTGCCGAATTCCATTCCCAGACTGCAGTAGAAGCTGCAATGACCCTGCATCATACACTGAAAGGCCTTGGAAAAACTACAGATGACATTAAAAAAATTACCATTCGGACTCACGAAGCCGCTATAAGAATTATTGATAAAAAAGGACCTTTAAACAATCCGGCAGATCGCGATCACTGTATTCAATATATGGTGGCAGTTCCATTAATTTACGGAAGATTAACTGCTGCTGATTATGAAAACAACATTGCTTCCGATCCGAGAATTGATATTCTGAGAGATAAAATTGAATGCGTAGAAAACACACAGTTTACCACGGATTATCACGATCCTGAAAAACGTTCGATAGCCAATGCTTTAACAATAGAACTGAACGACGGAACGATTCTAAACGAAATAGAAGTAGAATATCCTATCGGTCACAAACGAAGAAGAGAAGAAGGTATTCCTGAACTGATTAAAAAATACAAAATCAACTTAGCCAGAGTATTCCCGGAAAAACAACAACGGGTAGTCTTGGAAAACTCTCTGGAGTACGACACTCTTATCAACCTCAATGTCAATGAATTTGTTGACCTACTGATCATTTAACTTTAAGTAAAAGGTTGAAAATGATAAATATTTTCAACCTTTTATTCTCAAATTTCAACCTAACAAAAACTATGTCACAATCAATAAAAATATTAATCAATGGAAATTTTACAGAAAGTAAAACATCGGAATTCCTTCCGGTAGAAAATCCTGCCACACAGGAAATTCTTGCTGAAGTTCCATTAACATTATTATCTGAAATAGATGAAGCTATTGAGGCAGCAAAAGAAGCCTTTAAAGCCTGGAAAGAAGTAGCAACACCGGAAAGAGCCAGGCTATTTTTGAAGTATCAGCAGCTTTTAAAAGAAAATCAAAAAGAAATTGCCGAAATATTGTCAAAAGAAAACGGAAAAACTTTTGCTGATGCTATGGGAGACGTATGGCGTGGTATTGAAGTTGTAGAACATGCCTGCAATATTCCGACCCTGATGATGGGGGAAACGGTAGAAAATGTGGCAAGAGGTGTAGATACATACAGCTATATTCAGCCACTTGGAGTCTGTGCCGGAATTACCCCTTTTAATTTTCCGGCAATGATTCCTTTGTGGATGTTTCCTATGGCTATTGCATGTGGAAATACATTCATCTTAAAACCTTCGGAACAAACCCCGATGACTTCCATGAAAATAGCCGAACTCTTTTTACAGGCCGGTTTTCCAAAAGGAGTACTGAATATTATTCATGGTTCCAAAGATCAGGTAAATCATATTCTGAACCATCCTGAAATCAAAGCCATTTCTTTTGTAGGCTCCGTTCCGGTAGCTGAACATGTTTACCGTACAGGAACAGATAACCTGAAAAGAGTACAGGCTTTTGGCGGAGCAAAAAATCATATGGTTGTAATGCCTGATGCCAATAAAGAACAGGTCATCAATAATCTGGTAGGGGCTTCCTGCGGAGCAGCCGGTCAGCGTTGTATGGCCATCAGTGTTGCAGTTCTTGTGGGAGAAGCTCAGCATTGGATTGATGAAATTAAAAATGCATTACAAACGATTAAACCCGGAGTCTGGTCTGACGAATCCGCTGCATTCGGACCATTAATCAATAAACAATCTAAGGAAAAAGTTTTACGTTTAATCCAAACTGCCTATGATCAGGGAGCAGAAGTATTACTGGACGGAAGCCACTGTAAAGTGGAAGGCTATGAAAACGGATATTTTGTAGGTCCTACTTTATTCAGCAATGTATCTGCAGATATGGATATTTACAAAGAAGAAATTTTCGGACCTGCATTACTTCTGCTAAAAGCGGAAACCTTAAACGAAGCGATCAGCATTATCAATGCAAACCCTTATGGTAACGGAACCTCAATCTTTACCAATTCGGGAGCCGCAGCAAGAAAATTCCAGCATGAAATTGAAGTTGGACAGATCGGTATCAATCTTCCGATTCCTGTTCCTCTACCGTTTTTCTCTTTTACAGGATGGAGAAAATCTTTCTTCGGAGATCTGCATTCTTACGGGAAACAGGGAGTCCGTTTCTATACTGAGACCAAAACAATTACAGCCCGCTGGTTTGAAGAAGATGTTCCGGGAGGCAACGTAAATATGACCATCAGCCTTAAATAACGGAAAGTAAAAAGTTGAAAATTGCTAAAACATATTTCAACTTCCCACGATAAACGTTCAACTTAAATTGTAAGAAGAAATGGAGTTTAACCTAAATGAAGATCAGCTGGCTTTTCAGGATGCTGCAAGAAGATTCGCAGAAAAAGAATTATTTCCCTATGCTTCCGAATGGGATACCCAGAAAATATTTCCGAGAGAAGCGATAACTAAAGCCGGTGAGCTTGGTTTTTGTGGTCTTTATACAAGTGAAGAAGCTGGAGGACTGGGATTATCAAGATTAGATGCCGCCATTATTTTTGAAGAACTGGCTGCTGCCTGTCCTTCCACAACAGCTTATATTACGATCCATAATATGGTTTCCTGGATGATTGATCAGTTTGCAAAAGAAGAAGTCAGAAAAGAACTTTGCCCTGATCTGGCATCAGGACAGCTGCTAGGCTCTTACTGTCTTACCGAACCGGGTTCCGGATCAGATGCTGCCGGCTTAAAAACGACTGCAGTGAAAAACGAAGATACCTATACGATCAACGGAACCAAAGCATTTATTTCCGGTGCCGGAGAAAGTGATATACTTATTGTAATGGCCCGTACAGGAAATTCCGGTGCAAAAGGAATCAGTGCTTTTATTGTACCGGCTGATGCAAAAGGAATCAGCTTTGGTGAAAAAGAAAAAAAACTGGGCTGGAACACACAGCCCACACGCTTTGTATTTCTCGATCATGTGGAAGTTAATGAAAAATACCTCTTGGGAGAAGTCGGAGAAGGATTTAAAATAGCACTGAAAGGGCTTGACGGTGGTCGTATTAATATTGGAACCTGTTCAGTAGGAGCCGCTCAGGGTGCGATCAATCAGGCACAACAATATATGCATGAAAGACAGCAGTTTGGAAAATCACTGGCTCAGTTTCAGTCTCTTCAGTTTAAAATTGCGGATATGGTAACAGAACTTGTTGCAGCCCGTCAAATGGTACATTTGGCTGCATTTAAACTGGACTCCGTAGATCCGAATGCTACGACTTACTGTGCAATGGCTAAAAGATTAGCAACTGATATGTGCTTCAATATCTGCAACGAGGCTCTTCAGGTATTGGGCGGTTATGGCTGTACCCAGGATTTTCCGGTGGAAAGGCTGATGCGGGACGCAAGAGTACATCAGGTAGTGGAAGGAACCAATGAAATCATGAAGCTGGTGATCTCGAGAAAGATTTTGGAACAGGGAGCTACATTACAAATCAGATAATTACAATAATTGAATGGAAAGTAGAATATCAGATACTTAACTTTTCATTGAACAAAATTTTCAATTCAATACCATGAGCTTAGTACAAACCGAAATAAAAAATAAAGTCGGAATTATCACTTTAAATTCCGAAAAAACACTGAATGCCTTGTCATTACCAATGATTGAAGAATTACAGACTGTACTGACAGACTGGAAAACATCAAACCGGATAGCCTGTATTTTTTTGCAGGGAGCAGGTGAAAAAGCCTTATGTGCAGGAGGTGACGTACGAAAATTATATGATGCCATCATTGCGCAAAAAACTATTGATCCTGCAGAAGTGCCTCAGGACTGTTTCGATTTCTTTTCAAAAGAATATCAGGTAGATTATGAAATTCATACATATCCAAAACCTGTCATCGTCTGGGGAAATGGTATCGTAATGGGAGGCGGAATCGGTCTTATGGTGGGAGCCTCCCATCGTATCGTTACAGAGAAAAGTAAGCTGGCAATGCCTGAAATCACCATAGGGTTATATCCTGATGTAGGAGGAACCTGGTTTTTAAATACAATGCCTTCCGCATATGGATTATACTTAGGATTAACCGGAGCTAGATTAGACGGGGCAGACTGTATATTTCTGGGACTTGCAGATTATTACGGCGAATCATCCTCAAAAGAAACCATTCTAAGGGCTCTTGAACAGGCAGACTGGAGTGACAACCCTTATAAAACGGTTTCCGATATTCTGGATCACATCACTGAAAGCGTATCTGTTCCGGAATCACAGGCAGCTGCTCATCAATGGTTTATTCAACATTTTGAAGGGGTAAATTCAGTAGATCAGTTCAAAGATATTCTGATGAATGAACCGCAAAAAGATGACTGGATCAATATGGGTGTAAAAAGTTTCACTGCAGGATCACCAAGTTCGGCTCATATTATTTTCAGACAACTGAAACAGGGGGAGCATTTAAGCCTGAAAGAAGTCTTCCGATCTGAACTCAACCTTTCATGTCAATGCTGTATCCATCCGGATTTTGCTGAGGGAGTACGGGCCCTGCTGGTAGATAAAGACCAGTCTCCTCAATGGTGGCCCGCTGCTTTAAATGATATTACCACAGAGTGGATAGACAGCTACTTTGCAGAGTTTAAAGCAGAAAATTTCCAACTCTGATTTCCAACTTCTTATCTCTAACTATTAATTCAAAAATTATGTCAAATATAGCATTCATCGGACTAGGAAACATGGGTGGCCCCATGGCCGCAAATCTTATTAAAAAAGGACACCATGTGACCGGTTTTGATCTTTCAGAAACAGCATTGAAAGCACTGGCGTCTGCAGGAGGTCAGATTGCCGTATCTGCTTTAGCTGCTGCAGCAACAGCAGATGTTGTGATATCAATGTTGCCATCGGGAAAGCATGTTGCCGAACTCTATTCCGAAGATTTTATCACTCATCTTCAACCCAATACGTTATTAATAGACAGCAGTACTATCGATGCCGTTACCGCCCGTTCCGTTGCTGCACTGGCTTCCTCAAAAGGATGCAGAATGATAGATGCTCCCGTTTCCGGTGGTACCGGCGGAGCTCAGGCTGGTACTTTAACTTTTATCGTAGGCGGAAAACAGGAAGACTATGAAAAGGCCCGCCCGATTTTAAAATGCATGGGTCAGAATATATTCCATGCAGGAGCATCCGGAGCCGGGCAGGTCGCTAAAATCTGTAATAATATGCTCCTGGCTATTCATATGATCGGTACCTCGGAAGCTATTAATCTGGGTGTAAAACATGGCCTGGATCCCAAAATATTAAGTGAAATCATGCAGAAAAGCTCCGGAAAAAACTGGTCTCTGGAAGTATACAATCCTTATCCGGGTGTAATGGACAATGCGCCTGCTTCCAGAGCCTATTCAGGAGGTTTTGCAGTAGATCTGATGGCCAAAGATCTGGGTCTTGCTGCAGAAGCGGGTTTGGATACCAAAACCTCTACACCCTTAGGAAATACAGCATTAAACCTCTACAGAATCTGGAGCGAAGCAGGAAACGGAAAAGTCGATTTTTCAAGTATTATACAATTCTTAAACGGAAAAGGAAATATTGAAAATTAATATTGGACTTCATACTCATTTTTTAACCTTTAACTTTCAACCTCATGGATTTTGAAACATTAATATATCACCAGAAAGGACATATCGGGACATTGACAATCAACAGGCCTGAAGCTTTAAATGCTTTGAATGAAACAGTTTTACATGAACTGACTTTATTCGGAGAACACATACGATCCAATCAGGAAATCAGAGTATTGATCATTACCGGTGCAGGAGACAAAGCATTTGTTGCAGGTGCTGATATCAAAGCGATGCAGGAAATGACTCCTGAGGAAGCAGAAAAATTTTCACATACCGCACAAACGGCATTCAATCAGATAGAAAACCTTCCTTTTGCAGTTATCGCTGCTGTAAACGGATTTGCCTTAGGTGGCGGTTGTGAACTTGCGTTGTCCTGTGATATTATTCTGGCAAGCGGAAAAGCTAAGTTCGGATTACCTGAAGTAACATTAGGCTTATTACCTTGTTTTGGCGGAACACAGCGCCTTCCGCGGGCCATCGGTTTATATAAGGCCAGAGAAATGGTTTTCTCAGGAGCATTTTATTCGGCAGAAACCTGTAAGGAATTTGGATTTGTCAATCATGTTTTTGCTCCTGAAGAATTATTAAATGAGGCCCAAAAACTGGCAGAAACAATTGCTTTACGAGGACCTGTCGCTGTGGCAAAAGCTAAACAATCTTTAAACACGGGTATTGAACTTCACATTTCAGAAGGATTAAGACAGGAGGCTGCTTTATTCGGAGAATTATTTACAACAGAAGACCATCATGAAGGGATAGAAGCATTCATAGAAAAAAGAGTTCCGCATTTTAGAGGAAATTAATACTATTGAAAGGAAAACTTCAGACTTTTTCACTTTCGATTTTCAACTTCAATAAAAAATATGATTAGAGAGAAATTAATTTTGCCGGAAAACGGTAAAAAGCTGCTGTTGCATTCATGTTGTGCTCCCTGTTCTGGAGAAGTGATGGAAGCTATTATAGCATCGGAGATTGATTTTACCATCTTCTTTCACAATCCAAATATTCACCCTAAAAAGGAATATGATTTAAGGAAAGAGGAAAATATCCGGTTTGCTGAAAAACACAATATTCCTTTTGTTGATGCAGATTATGATGTAGACGACTGGTTTGCCAGAGCTAAAGGAATGGAGTGGGAGCCGGAAAGAGGAATACGTTGTACCATGTGCTTTGATATGCGTTTTGAGCGTACCGCATTATATGCCTATGAAAATGGTTTTGATGTTATATCCAGTTCTCTAGGAATATCCAGATGGAAAAATATGGATCAGATCAATGATTGCGGTCTTCGTGCTGCAGGCCATTATGAAGGAATTACCTACTGGACTTATAACTGGAGAAAAAAAGGCGGCTCTAAGCGTATGCTCGAAATCAGCAAAGAAGAGCAGTTTTATATGCAGGAATACTGTGGCTGTGCCTATTCTTTACGAGACACCAACAAATGGAGAACCGACCATGGAAGGGAGAAAATAAAACTGGGCGAAAAATTTTACGGAATAGATGAGGAATAATTTTTCAAATCGGAATACTACCGTTTCAACAACAGGTAATTTTTTAATCTTGTAAAAAGTGAGGGTGATCAGTTATTTGGTCACCCTCTTTTTGTGTCAGATGGTTAATCCGTGATTATTTTTTACTTCTGCCATTACAAAGGTACTGTGAGTACTCCCGATGGAATCTACAGAACCCAGTTTGTTGAATACAAAATCCTGATAATGTTTCATATCGCGAACCTGAACTTTCAGCAGGAAATCAAAGTCTCCGGAAATATTATAACATTCCGCAACTTCTTCAATTTCAATAATTTCATTAACAAAATCATAGCCTATCGACCGGTCATGGATTTTGAGTTTGATCTGACAAAATACCGTAAACCCCCGATTGAGCTTATCAGGATCCAGAACGGCAGCATATTTTCTTACATATCCTTCCTGTTCAAGACGTTTTACCCGCTCAAAAACCGGTGAAGGAGAAAGATTAATTTCTTTGGCAAGTTCTTTTACCGTAAGTTTTGCGTTTTTCTGAAGGAGTCTCAGAAGCTGTATATCTTTATCATCAAGATGTTCCACAGGATATTATTCTTTTTAATGTTAATTCAAATCAAATATACAGAATAATATCCTGTAATATACAATAAATAAAGCTTTATTTGCTTTATTCGCTCTAATTGATTTCTAATATATTCTGTATTTGTAATTTTACACAAAATTAAAATCTCCTACCATAAAAACAGGAGGATACAATTGAATAAAGAATAGTTCTTTATAAATACTTCATCAGACAGAAAAGGTTTTACGTAAGGTAAATTAATAGGGAATCGTGTGCAAATCACGAGCTGTCGCGCAACTGTAAGTAACATATCAAAGGTTTTTGTCCTTGTGATCCACTGCCAAAAGCGGGAAGGACGACAAAAACGGTTACAAGTCAGGAGACCTGCCTTTACTGAATTGACAATGCTTTCGCGATCTGAAGCTTTGGGTCATACAGATGATATATTGCACAACTACGTTTGATCGTTAGATGAAACGGTTTTGTCAGGTATATCATTGTTTTTCCAAAACTTCTTTCTCAAAAAGCATTACGAAGCATTCAAAGGACTTTTAAAAAATAAGTTTAATTAAAAGTAAAAAAAAATGCAAACGCACATTCTGGGCTATCCGCGAATTGGTAGCAAAAGAGAACTGAAAAAAGCCTGTGAACAGTACTGGTCAGGTAAAATTGTTTTGGAAGAACTTCTTACTGCAGGAAGAAACATCTGCAATCAGAACTGGAAAATCCAAAAAGAAGCAGGTATAGATCTTATTCCTTGTAATGATTTCTCCTATTATGATCAGGTATTGGATATGAGCTTAATCGTAGGGGCTATTCCGGTACGTTATCATGAGGTTGCTCTTAAAAAGAACAATTCTGAACTTGACCTTTATTTTGCTATGGCAAGAGGATATCAGAAAGACGGACTGGACATCACAGCCATGGAGATGACCAAATGGTTTGACACCAACTATCATTACATTGTTCCTGAATTCTATAAAGATCAACAGTTTAAACTGACTTCCGATAAAATATTCAATGAGTTTTCAGGCGCAAAACAGGCCGGAATTAATGCAAAACCAGTGATTATCGGACCTGTTTCCTACCTTCTTTTAGGGAAGGAAAAGGAAGAAGGATTTGATAAACTTGATCTTGCCGGAAACCTCCTTCCGGTATATAAAGAAATTCTGACCAAACTGCAGGATCAGGGGGCACAATGGATTCAGTTTGACGAACCGTTTTTAACTTTAGATTTAACGGAAAAAGCAAAAGAAACCTATCAGAAAGTATACAGGGAACTTAGAAAAGAGTTTCCAAAACTGAAGTTTATTATGGCTACTTATTTTGACGGGCTGAAGGATAATGTATCTCTTGCTGTTTCAATTCCTGCCGACGTCTTACATATTGACCTGGTTAGAAACCCTGAACAGCTGGAGGATATTTTACATGCGATTCCTGAAAGCCTTAGTCTTTCATTAGGAATAACAGACGGAAGAAACATCTGGAAAAACGATTATGAAAAATCTTTATCCTTTATCAGAAAAGCGACTGAAAAACTGGGGAAAGAAAGAATTTTTATTGCTCCGTCATGTTCATTGTTACATTCTCCGTGTGATCTTGATTTTGAAACGGGCATTCAGCCTGAAATCAAAAACTGGCTTGCATTTGCAAAACAGAAAGTACAAGAAGTAGTTACTCTTAAAGCGATTGCTGAAGGAACCGGAGATCAGGATATTCTTAATGATTTTGAAGAAAATAAAAAAGCGATTGCCAGTAGAAAAACATCTTCGCTGATTCATAATCATACTGTAAAACAAAGAGTAATTGCTGTTACCAAGGAAGATGCCCAAAGAAAAAATTCTTTTAAAATCCGTAAAGAAGAACAGCAAAAAGCTTTACAGCTTCCGTTATTTCCCACAACAACGATAGGTTCATTTCCACAGACTACCGAAGTAAGAAGCTGGAGGGCTCAGTTCAAAAAAGGAGAGCTTACGGCAGAACAGTATGACATTTTACTGAAAGAAGAAACTCAAAGAACCATTCGCTGGCAGGAAGAAATCGGAATTGATGTCCTTGTCCACGGAGAATTTGAACGTAACGATATGGTAGAATATTTTGGTGAAAAACTGGAAGGATTTATTTTTACGAAAAACGGCTGGGTACAGAGCTACGGAAGCCGTTGTGTAAAACCTCCCGTTATTTTCGGAGATATTTCCCGCCCTGAACCAATGACAGTATACTGGTCTCAATATGCCCAGTCACAAACCAATAAATGGGTCAAAGGAATGTTAACCGGGCCTGTTACAATCCTGCAATGGTCATTTGTACGTGATGATCAGCCTCGTTCTGAAACCTGTAAACAAATTGCACTGGCTATTCGTGATGAAGTAGTAGATCTGGAAAAAGCAGGTATACGGATTATCCAGATTGATGAACCTGCCATCAGAGAAGGGCTCCCATTGAGAAAAGCAGAGTGGCAGAACTATCTGAAATGGGCTGTAGAGGCCTTCAGAATTTCTGCAAGTGGAGTAGAAGACGCTACACAGATCCATACCCACATGTGCTACTCTGAATTCAATGATATCATTGAAAATATTGCGGATATGGATGCAGATGTTATTACTATAGAATGTTCAAGATCCCAAATGGAACTCTTAAATGCTTTCGCAGATTTTAAATATCCTAACGAAATTGGTCCGGGAGTGTATGATATTCATTCACCAAGAGTTCCTTCCAAAGAAGAAATGATCGAGCTTTTAAGAAAAGCTCAAAATGTAATTCCGGCTCATCAGCTGTGGGTAAATCCTGACTGTGGTCTGAAAACAAGACACTGGGATGAAACTGAAAAAGCACTTATCGCAATGGTAGCAGCGGCTAAAGAGGCCTCAGCAGAATATGCATAGTCACCCCACTTATTTTTATTATAATTCTGAAAAAGCATCTCCAGGGATGCTTTTTCTTTATTTATCCGTCTTGCCTAAGCATTCGCACACTTCGGGCAAATTCCGCTGATGATGAAGTTGTACTCCTGAGCAATAAAATGTTCAGGTAAACTAATTTCAGGAATAGCATTTTCAATACAGGTAACGGAATGACATTCTTTGCAGTTAAAATGAACATGATTGTGAAAATGCTCTTCGTGGGAACACCTTCCACTGCATTTTGCGAAATTCACAACGCCGTCAACATTCACAATCTTATGTATAGCCCCTTCATTTTCAAGCCTTTCCAATACTCTGTATATCGTCACTCTATTACATAAATCTCCTAATTTCTTCTGAATATCAGAATGGGTAAGTGCTACATCAGAAGCATTGATAAGATTCAGAATCTCTGTTTTGGCATGGGTATTTCTAACTTGTTTCATATTTTATTGCAACAAAGTTGCGTTATTTAAAATTTTGTACTTACTTTGCAACAAAGTTACAATAACAAATTTAAATAACTCCTTTTATGAAGTCAAAAATTCTTGATGCCGTTGGAATCTCTGCTGCAGTCTTATGTTTGATTCATTGCATTCTTTTTCCGCTATTATTGATTATTCCTTTGGGAATATCCCATAATCCTTATGTTGATCTGACTTTTCTGATCATTGGAACAGTCGTGGTTTTCAGAGTCACGAAACATGTTGCTAACCGTTGGCTTAAGTTTCTGTTCTGGATTTCTATCCTCCTGATTGCTGTTTCTGTATTGGCCGATTTCATATTTGAAGTTCATGTTCCTCTTATTTATGCAGGAGCCGCAGGTCTGATTACCGCACATATTATCAATTTTAAAAATCATAAACATTAATCCATGACTAAGAAACTTCCTGTAACTGTACTCAGTGGCTTTCTGGGAGCAGGGAAAACTACTTTACTGAATCATATTCTGCATAATAAGCAGGGTTTAAAAGTGGCCGTCATCGTCAATGACATGAGCGAGGTAAATATTGATGCCCGCCTTATTGAAAATCAGAATACCCTTTCAAGAACGGAAGAAAAACTTGTGGAAATGAGTAACGGATGCATCTGCTGTACACTCAGAGAAGATCTGATGACGGAAGTGGAACGATTGGCCGATGAAAATCGTTTTGACTATCTGCTGATTGAAAGTACAGGAATCAGTGAGCCCATTCCGGTTGCCCAGACTTTCACTTATATTGATGAAGAAAGCGGTATAGATCTTTCCCGATTCAGCTATGTGGATACCATGGTTACCGTTGTAGACTGCTTCAATTTCATGAAAGATTTTTCATCCAACGAATTATTAACGGATCGGGAACTTACCAATATAGAAGGAGATTACAGAACAATTGTCAATCTTCTTACCGATCAGATTGAATTTGCCAATGTCATCATTTTAAACAAAACGGATCTCATTGATTCAGAAACCCTCGGATTTTTAAAAGCAGCCATACAAAAACTGAATCCGGAAGCCAGTATCATTCAGTCTGAGTTTGGTAAAATTGATCCGCAGTATATTTTGAACACCGGATTGTTTGATTTTGATAAAGCCCAATCCTCCGCGGGTTGGCAAAAAGAACTTCAGTCTGACCATACTCCAGAAACAGAAGAATATGGAATCAATTCATTTGTTTTCAGAAATCAGAGACCATTCCACCCAATGAGGCTTTGGAAATACCTTAATGAAAATTATCCTGAAGGAACATTAAGAGCCAAAGGTTTATTCTGGCTGGCCTCCAGACCTGATGACGCTCTGAACTTTTCTCAGGCAGGAGGTTCTTTCCGTCTGGAAAAAGCTGGAGTATGGTGGTGCAGTATGCCCTTGAGCCACAGAGTACAATACGGAGCATTTGCAGAAAATCAGGAATTTATTGAGAGCCGATGGGATAAAAACTGGGGTGACAGAATCAATGAGCTTGTTTTTATCGGGCAGCATCTGGATAAGGAACAAATGCAACAGGATCTTCAGGATTGTCTTATTGATAATAAAGAAGAAAAACTGTTTAATCAGAAAAAAAAATTCCAGGACCCCTTTCCTGATAATATTTAAATAAAAATTAACTTTTAATTAATGCAACATAGTTACGATAGAATGATAAATACAATAACTTGCAGCATTATTTTTATAGGATATGGACAGACGTAAATTTCTAAAAGGATCAGCATTATTATCCGGACTTTTTACAATTTCTCCTCTTGAATTATGGAGTTCAAATAAGAGAGTAGAAAACCAGCATAACGGAAACGCAAAAAATATCATATTTATGGTGAGCGACGGAATGAGCCTGGGAACACTTTCAATGGCAGATCTGTATTCAAGAAATATTTTAGGCAAACAAAGCAACTGGATGAATCTCTATCATGAGAAAAAAGTGACACGGGCATTAATGGATACCGCTTCAGCCAGTTCGATAGTCACCGATTCGGCAGCAGCCAGTTCAGCTTTCGGCGGCGGAATCAGAGTGAAAAACGGAGTACTTAATATAGGAGCTAATGGTGAAAAGCACCTTCCTATATGGCAAAAATTTAAAAATGCAGGAAAGAAAGCCGGTTGTGTGACAACAGTAACAATTACCCATGCTACCCCTGCAGGATTCTGTGTTAATTCTGCCCAGCGAAATGCAGAGCCTCAGATTGCAGAAATGTATGCTGAACTGGGATTAGACGTTTTAATGGGCGGAGGAGATGAATTCCTTAATCCTGAAAAACGGGAAGATAAAAAAGATCTCTATGCCGTTTACAGGAAAAAAGGATATCAGGTGCTTAAAGAACGTACTGATCTTCAAAACCTGAAAAAGGGAGAAAAAATATTAGGAATTTTCAATACAGGAGCACTTCCGTACAGTATTGACAGAACCCACCTTGCTGATTTTAAAAATACACCTACATTGGCAGATATGGCTAAAACAGCTATTGACCAGATGAAAGATCATCCGGGAGGATTCGTTCTTCAGATAGAAGGCGGAAAAGTAGACTGGTCTGCACATGCCAATGATGTAGCTGCTTTAATTCACGATCAGCTTGCCTTCGATGAAGCTATAAAAACGGTACTTGATTTTGCCGAAAAAGACGGAAATACACTCGTCATTATTACAACCGATCATGGGAATGCCAATCCGGGAACAATCTATGGAGCAGACGCTACCAAAAATTTCAACAGCATTTCAGATTATAAATATACAAATGAGTATATACTGAATAAGATTCATAAAGACTTTTCTCTGAAAGACATTAAAGACTGGATCTACGAAGGAAACAAACTTGCCCTGAATGATGAGGAAGCCAAACATTTGCTGAGTTTTTACAACGGCCTTGAAAAAGAAGAAGGACTTTATAATTATAAAAAACTGCCTTTCAAGCTGTATTCCGATATCCAGAAAAGCCGAAATTCTGTGGGCTGGATCAGTATGGATCATTCGGGGGATTATGTGGAAGCGGCAGCCTATGGCCCCGGAAGTGAATCTTTACAGCCTTTTATTAAAAATACAGATTTACATGACTTAATGCTCAAAGCATCACCGATATAAACCGGAAATTATTTTTTTTAACACACACATTTAACATTTTTATTCAGGTTTTTTAGAACAGACTACTCAAAAGTAATGATAATCAATACTTAAGTAGTCTGTTTTTTTATATTACACTCACCTTACAAAAAAAGAGGTACTTGCGGACCTCTTTTTCTTTATTATATGGGGAATACAACTATACTCCTCCCATTACATACATATTTTCCATAGTAGGGACGGTACTTCCGCCTTCTTTTTCAAGAGTAATGGCAAAAGCCTGTGCTTTTGGAACAGTAGCCAATGCAATCTGACTGTCTTTATCCAGCGTATACATTCCCGCACTAACCGGTTTTCCGTCTTCAATTGCCCAAAGCTGATACTGCATGCCTTCCGGAGCTTTTGGTAACTTTTCAGCATTAAGATACACGGCTTTTGTCTTTTTATCCCAAAATACCATTGCTTTTGCATCCTGATGTTTTTCCACCCCTTTTAACATTACCATCTGCATATCCGGATTAGAAAACATATCTAACTTCACGTTTATCTTTTGCATCGCTGCATCCTGAGTCTGTTTTTCTGCTATCAGTTTCGTCATTTCCTGTTGGTTTGCAGACTGACTGTTCATCCAAAATAAATTTCCTGCAATACTTACTAGAAGCAAGACAGAGGCTGCTGCTGCATAGGTTTTCCAGATGTTATTTCCCTGCTTTTTAATTTCTCTCTGGTCGTTTGTTACAGGAGTTTGTATCGGAATAGAAGGTATTTCCTCAACAGATTGTTCCTGTTGAATTTTATTCCAGATCTTAGATTTCAAATCATTCGGAGGTGTTACTGCCTGAACAGTAGCCAGATATTCCAAAGTTTTCTGAGCTTCTTCAAAAGCTTCTTTTACTTCAGCATTATTCTTCATCACACACTCCAAAATACCTGCTTCCTCAGAAGAAGCATGCCCTAGAATATAAGATTCTATGATCCCGGATGATATGTATTCTTTAGTGTTCAATTTATTGATAATCTTTTAACAAATCCTTTAATTTCATCAGCGCATTCCGCATTTTAGTCTTTACCGTTCCCAGCGGTATCTTCAGCTTTTCAGAGATTTCGTGTTGGGTATACCCCTGATAATAAGCCATATTGATCAGTTCCTGTTTATCTACTTCCAGACCTCCAAGCACATTATTGAAACCGATATAGTCGGATGAATTATCGGTCGTGGAAAGTTCCGCAGAATTATATACGAAATCGGGAAGCGGTTGGTTTTTAAGTTCATTTTGAAATCCTTTTGATTTTAAATAATCTATTGCCGTATTTCTGGCAATATTTATCATCCAGGTATAAAACCGCCCTTTAGAAGAATCATATTGATGGATAGAATTCCATATTTTAACAAAAACATCCTGAATAACCTCTTCAGTATATTCTTTAGACTGAACAATACGAAGGATAATCCCATACAACGCACCGGAATAATGGTCATATAAATAATGAAAACCATTTTCGTTTTTTTCTTTGAGTAAAACGATAAGTTCCTCTTCCGTATAAGTTGTTTTAATAGCTTTTGTTTTTCTACCCAAATGTAATAAAATTATATATATACTCAACAAAAACCTGATCATCTTTTGTTTCGTATATGATTTTAAGGAAAATATAAGAAAATAAATATGAAAAATTTAATATTAAAAGCAATTCTGCTAGTCTCTGCTGCGATAATCAGCGGAAATTATAAAGCTCAGTCGGATCATTTTAAAATTAAAAATCCTTATTACTCACATACCGCAGTAAATCCACTGAAAGTAAGTAATTCAGAATGGAAAAAGATTTTAAAACCCGAACTCTACCAGGTGGCAAGAGAAGGAGCTACAGAAACGGCATTCACCGGAAAATACGATGAGTTTGATGAAAGAGGAACTTATTATTGCGCAGTCTGTGGAAATGCCCTGTTTCTTTCAACTTCCAAATTTGCTACAACCTGTGGATGGCCTTCGTTTTATCAGCCGGTCCGTAAAAACAGTGTCCAATACAGAAAAGATACTTCTTACAATATGACCCGCACTGAAGTTTTATGCGGCAGATGTGGTTCTCATCTCGGACATATGTTTGATGACGGTCCCAAACCAACCGGAAAAAGGTTTTGCATGAACTCTGTATGCCTTGATTTTATTCCGATGCGAAAAAATAAATAACTGATTTGCAGTGATTTAAATATTTTTTTTATTTTTTTTCAATCTAAAATAAAACCGGGCTCGTAAATGACAGTAAGAACACAAATTACCAATAACTAATTTTAAAAAATAATACAATGAACACACGATCAAAAATCACAGTTTTAGCAATGGTAGCTTTATCATTCGCTTTCGGCGGGAAGGTAACTGCACAAACGATGAAAGAAAAAACAGTAATGGTAGGAGGCGCTATGATGTATCCTTCTAAAAACATTATTGAAAACGCAGTAAACTCTAAAGACCACAAAACACTTGTAGCCGCTGTAAAAGCAGCAGGACTCGTAGAAACATTAGAAGGAAAAGGCCCCTTCACCGTATTGGCACCTACAGATGCCGCATTTGCAAAACTTCCGAAAGGAACCGTAGAGAATCTTGTGAAACCTGAGAATAAAGCAATGCTTACAAGCATTTTAACCTATCATGTTCTTCCGGGAAAATACAGTGCTAAAGAAATATGGGCCGCCGTAAAAGCCGGAAACGGAAAAAGCATGATGAAAACAGTGCAGGGTGAAGAGCTTACATTCTGGACAAAAGGAAAAGACCTTTATATAAAAGATGCCAAAGGAAATAATGCCAAAGTAACAATTGCCGATGTGAATCAGTCCAACGGAGTGATCCATGTTATCGATACTGTTTTAATGCCATAGATCCTGAAAAGATAAAACAGCATGTTTTCAATATGCTGTTTTTTTATTCTTATCCCGTAATCAAACACTTAAAAATTAATATTATGAAAAAAACGATTCATGTTTCTAATCAGGGAGCAACTCTTGATACAAGCAGAAGAAACTTTTTAAAACTGAGTGGAGTAGGACTGGCCATTGCAGGGCTTACCGTGATAGGTTGTGACGATGATAATGATTTTCAGATGATCGATAACAGCCAGATTTTTGATTTAGGCACAGGTGATGTAGGAATTTTAAATTATGCCTATGCTCTTGAGCAGCTTGAAGCCGATTTTTATACCAAAGTCGTTAATAATTTTTATACCGGAATTTCCAGTATTGAAAAAGAGGTATTTACAGACCTTTATCATCACGAGGTGATTCACAGAGACTTTTTTAAAGCAGCCATCAGCAGTGCTACTCAAAATGTACTTCCCAAACTCGAATTCCAGTACCCCAATGTAAACTTTAACGACAGAAATTCTGTACTGGCGACAGCAAAAGCACTGGAAGATACCGGAGTAGCAGCCTATAATGGTGCCGGAAAATACATTACCAATGCAGCTTATCTGGTTATTGCAGGGAAAATAGTTTCCGTAGAAGCCAGACATGCCTCCGCGATCAGAAATCTTATCAACCCCGGATCTGCTGATTTTTCAGGAGATGATGTTGTGGACGCCAATGGGCTTGATGTTGCCAAAGAGCCGAAGGATATTGTAATGGCCGCCGGAGGGTTTATTAAAACCCGCTTTACATGGAAAGAAAGAGGTATCAATTAATCATTCATCTTAAAAACTTGTATTATGAACATTCTTAAACTATTAGATAAGCTTTCTCACGATAAGTTTTTCACAACAGAAGCATCACGACTGGAAACAATTTCCAATCTGTCTGTATTTGGTAAAAAAGCAGCGGCAGCAGCCGTTCCTCTTGGATTAGGAACCTTAATGGCTACGTCAGCAAAAGCAGAACCTGTCAATACACAAATAACCGGAACAGCTTTAAAAAGTACCCTGACTGATGCCTTACAACTGGCATTAGTACTGGAATATCTTGAAAATGAATACTATAGTATCGGATTATCTACGCCCGGATTAATTCCCAATGCAGACAGAACTGTTTTTATGCAAATTTCCAAACACGAATCTGCTCATGTCAGTTTTCTGAAAAGCACCCTTACTTCTTTAGGGACAACCCCCGGTAATAAACCTACTTTTGACTTTACATCAAATGGTAAATTTTCTCCATTTACCGATTATAATCAGTTTCTTATCCTGTCTCAGGCTTTTGAAGATACTGGAGTAAGAGCATATAAAGGACAGGCAGGAAATGTAATGTCCAACAAAGTAGTCCTCCAGGCCGCTTTGCAGATCCATTCCGTTGAAGCAAGACATGCCTCACAGGTGAGAAGAATGCGGGGTAATAAAGGCTGGATAGAGCTTGCCGACGGAGGAAATATGCCTTCAGCCACAAATCCTGTCTATGCCGGAGAAGATAATGTAAATCAAGCCGGATACAATACATCTACCTTATTTGGTGCTGCAGCAGGATCTGCAGCTTATGACGAGATATTAAGTGGCAGCGATGCCCAGACTATCGCATCCCTGTTCATTGTATAGTTGTGATTGAATGGTGTGCCCTTTTCCGGGTATGCCGGAAAAGGGCTTTTATCACAAACTATTTGATGATTCGTTCAGGCCTTAAAAAAACACATATTCAGCGATTTTTTTCGTAAGTACCATATAATCAGATATGGTACTTTTTTATTGTAATCCGTTACACTGCATTTTATAATGTATAAACGGAATACTTATTGCCGCTTATAAAATACCCTTTATCTTAACAGATTCACGATGAAAATAGCAACCTATAATGTCAACGGAGTTAACGGTCGGCTCCCCGTACTCTTACAGTGGCTTAAAGAAGCATCGCCTGATATGGTATGTCTTCAGGAACTTAAGGCTCCCCAGGAACGCTTTCCTGTAAAAGAAATCAATGAAGCAGGCTATCAGGCCTTATGGAAAGGGCAGAAAAGCTGGAACGGAGTTGCAATACTGACTAAAAATCTGGAAATCACAGAAGTACAACGGTCTTTACCAGGGGATGATGAAGACCTTCAAAGCAGATATCTGGAAGCTATTGTTGATCAGATGGTGATATGCTGTTTTTATCTTCCTAATGGAAATCCTTATCCGGGACCTAAATTCGATTATAAACTCTCATGGATTAAACGTCTAAAAAAAAGAGCCGATGAACTGATCAGGATGGAACTTCCGGCAATTCTAATCGGAGATTTCAACATTATTCCTGAGCCTGAAGACGTGTACAGGCCTGAACGCTGGGAAAATGACGCCCTGTACAGAACCGAAGTCAGAAAAGCATATAAGGAACTGCAGAAAAAAGGCTGGCTGGATTCCATCCGGAAGCTTTATCCTGATGATAAGATCTATACTTTCTGGGATTATTTATACAAGGCTTACGACCGGAATGCAGGAATACGGCTGGATCATATTTTATTAAGTCCTTATCTAAGTTCTCAGCTCAAATCGGGTGGAGTAGACACCCATGTCCGGGGATGGGAAAAGAGCAGCGACCATGCTCCGGTTTGGATTCAGCTGGACCGAGATTGATATACACTTTTACTACAAATACTGCCGGTTCTTAAAGCGAACCGGCAGTATTCATTATATATAATTAAGATCCTGATCAGGCTCATTTTCGTCGTCGTCCGGCAACTTTACGGTCAAGTTCTCTGATATCCTGTCTTATTTCACGGAACATTTCTTTAAAATTATAGCTTTCATAATCTCCGGGTTCAAAGTCTTCCGGAAAAATTCCTGAAGCATACTGCCAGATCTCTACCACCTCCTCAAACGGAATATCATAAGGTTCATAAAATGAGTTATCAGCGCTTACACTGATTGCATTTTCTTTTCTTTCTTTAAAACGCTTGTAAGTAATCCCGTCATTTAAAGTCACAAAAACGTATGTTTTTCCGGGCTTTAATTCGTTGATTCCTTCTACGTATTTTCCTACAATATAAGATCCGCTTCTAAAGGGTGGCATAGAATCTCCATCAGCAGGGAAGGCTCTGTATTTTCCATTATTTAAAAACGGAAGGGCGATCCGCTGAAGACTTTCAATATATTCTATATCACTATACCCTTCAAGATATCCCATAGATGCTTTCTGAGGAATAATTTCTATAGTATCATTTCCATAATTATCTACTGCTACCGGAAGTACAATTCTGTTATCCGGAAGCTTTAGCATATCATCCATCGGATGTTTTTCTATATCTACAGATAAAAGAAGATCGATACTGACGTGAAAATATTTGGATATCCTGATCAGAAGCTCAATAGGCGGCTCGGATATTCCGTTCTCATATTTAGAATATCTTACTCTGGAAATCGCTAATTCATCGGCTACATTTTGTTGGGAGAGTTTTCTCCTGGCTCTTAAAAAGCGTATATTATTTGAAAAAATTGACATTGATAGAAATATGCCACAAAAATACAAAATTTGGGCCCGTTATCAATAATCAGAGAACGTTTTACCAGAGGAAATTTGGAAAATTGAATTTTTAACAGCAATTTCAGCAATTTCTCAGTTCAAAAAAGCATTCATTTTCCCGCAAATTCCTTCCTAAAACCAAGCTTCATAGCATTTGAAGAATATTCATTAAAAAACAATATTTGATTTAAAATTAATAACTCCAAATTTATTAATTTGACATATGTTTTTTAACTTTTAGAAAATCAACCAGATATAAAGCTAAATGATTTTTTTATAAAATAACCTTTATATTAATGAAATATTAAATTATATAAATGTTTTATTAATTTTTTCAAAAAAAGATACCATTATATGAATATTATTCCTATCTTCGAGATGTATTAATCATATAAAATTATAGTTATGAAAAACTTAAAAAAATTAGACAGAAACGAATTAAAAACTATTTCAGGAAACGGATTACTTGATCCAATCGGAGGCCTAATCGGAGGTCTAGGTGGTGTAATCGGAGGAGTAGTTGGTGGTGTGGGTACTATCGTTGGTGGAGTAGTTGGTGGAGTAGGTTCTACAGTAGGTGGAGCTCTAGGAGCTACCGGTACTTTAGTAGGACAGACATTATGCCAGACTCAGTGTGTAATCAATGGTGTAATCCACATCAGATTACTTAACTGTGGTACTACTTGCTAAGAAGTAAGCATTAAAAGTTAAAAAAGTATTATACCGCTCTTTTTAAGAGCGGTTTTTTTATGCATTCAGATGACTTATATTTTATAAAATAAATGCTTTCTTTAACGCAACAAAGTTGCTTTAATAAAATTAATTATCTAGCTTTGCCGGATTAGTAAAGCAAGTATATATGAAGAAAGCAGTTATTTTTTTGATGGGTGGGTCTCTAATTTCTTATCATTCTGTTTTGAAGGCTCAGGAAATTTCCGGAAAAACAGTTCAGGATATAGAATCCATACGGATACAGGGGAAAATGAACCGGGATGTAGTAAATATTCCAAGAACAACTCTGGATGTTATCCAATCCAAAACACTGGGAGAAACTCTTAGTAAAATCCCCGGGATTCAAAACTCAGGATACGGCCCCAATTCCGGAGCCCCGGTTATCAGAAGTCTGAGCGGAAACAGAGTAAGAATCCTCGAAAATGGTACGGCAGTTCATGATCTTTCAGGGATAAGTCCTGATTTCAATACGGATATCCAAATGGACAATGTTCAGAGTATCACTATTTATAAGAGCTCGGCAGCAGTCTTGTATGGCGGAAAAGCGATAGGCGGAGCTGTGGATATTGAAACCAACTTTATTCCACGGCAGCTTCCCACAAAAAAGCTGAATCTTCAGGCGCTTCTTGAAGGCGGAAGCAATAGTGGACAGAAACAGGCATTCTCAGCCAAAGGTAGCATTACCAAAAACTGGATCTGGACCCTAGGAGGATCCAATCAAAAGCAGGAAATCGTCCGGATACCGGGAAAATCTAAAGACAGCAGATGCTACGATCCGAACCTTGTAGGATTTAACAGTATCCTTCAGTCTCTTTGCCAACTGGATGTAAATTCAAGAAATGTACTGAACATCAGCTTATTTCCTTACCTCAGTCAATTTGCAATAGATCATATGGTTGAATACGAGCTTTCACAAGACGATGTCTACACCTTCAGTCCTACTTATTATAATCCTTCAGACGGAAAATATTATCCTAACCCTAAAAACGACAAGTATATTCCGGGGCAGGATCCTACAAAAGACCGCTACAAAAGTGAAATCAACAGCATTAAAGATAATGTTCCGATACAGGACGGTGTTATTCCGAACAGTCATTCGGAAAGTAATTCTTTTTATGCAGGCACCAGTTATATCGGGCAGTCATTTTATATAGGAGGAGCTTATCAAAACTCCTATTCTTATTTTGGAGTTCCCGGTTATGCGCTTCCGAAAATACCGCAACATTCCCATGGAAAACCACAGAAGAAAATTGATTATCTGCCAATCAATATAAAAAGCTTATCTCATAAAGTCATGCTGGAAACAGGATATCAATTCAAACATTCTCCGATTTCCGGTATAAAACTTAGTTATATGGGGGTATTTTCAAAAAATTCGGAACTTCTGGACCGTTATAAAGCTAATCAGTTTCATGTACAGCAACATAACGGCCGCCTGGAAATAACCCTGCAAAAACTGAAATTTTTAACAGGATCCATCGGTACTGAAGTGCAGTACAGAGAGCTGGAGGGCAACGGAACCCAAAGATATCTTCCCAATAATATCAGTCGTGAAATCGGTCTATTCACCATGCAGCATCTTAATTTCAATTTTCTTGAATTTGATTTGGGATACAGGAATGATCATGTACAGCGAAGGGCAGAGGCCGATCCAAAATATATCAGAAGTCGTGGGCTTTCAGGAGGCAACCTTATGGCAAGGGACTTCACTCTTCATCAGTTTCATACGGCTGCTCAATGGAATATTTTTAAAAAGGCTTTTCTGAAAGTTCAGTATAATCATTCAGAAAGAGCACCGGAAGTCAATGAATTGTATGCCGGAAATAATCATTTTGCGATCCTTACGGAAGAAAACGGAGATGACAGACTGGATAAAGAAACGGCAAAAACCTGGGAAATCGGCGGTGGACTTAATTTAAAAAACATCAGGATATCCGCCAACTGGTACCATACATTGTATAAAAACTATATCTACCTCGCTCATACAGGAATTTCACGGGAGGTTTTTCTGGTCAAAGAATGGCGTTCCGACGATACTGAAATCAATGGTATAGAAGCTGAAGCAGTATATAAAATGGATCTTCGTCAATTCGGTAAATGGGAAATAGGTTCATATTATGATCTGGTCAGAAATATCAGTACGGCTGACAGCTCCATAAGAAAGTGGAGTGACGGGGATTATATGCCCAATATGCCTACCAGTCGTTTTGGTTTCAATATTAGCGGAACCGTTCAGAGGCTGAACTTTAATATTGCTTTAGATCATTATATGAAACAAAAATATCTTGGCAAAAATATCAACCCCGAGCTTCCTATGTCTGCATTTTCACTACTAAATGTCCGCATTTCTTATGAAGATACCAGCCTGAAAATGGGAAGTATAGAGTATTATATTTTAGGAAACAATTTATTGAACACAGAAGCAAGACTTCAGAATTCGCAGCTTAAATTCCTCAGTCCACTCGCCGGAATTAATATTTCCGTCGGCGTGAAAATAAGAATATGATAAATACATTAATTCGCTGTTATCTGTAAAAATACACCCTGCAGATAACAGCGGTTTTTATTTAACTAATCTGAAAGTCATATTAATTCTTGGCTTCATGGGCAGTACTGACTTGGCAATGCGATGTTCCCAATAGACCTGAAGATCTCCTTTCATAATCAGTAAAGAGCCATGTTGAAGAGGCAGGCTGTATGTATTGGAGTGATCATCTACTTTTCTGAAATCAAAATTCCTTACCTGTCCAAGGCTCACAGAAGCAATCACCGGCCGGTTTCCAAGCTCAGAATCTTTATCTCTATGCCATGCCACAGAATCGTTTTTATCACGATATAAATTAAGCAATACCGAATTAAATGAATATCCTGAAGCTTTTTCAATACGTTTTTTTACGTCCAGCAGTTCCGGCAGCCATGGATTAGCAACAAAACGATTTCCTCCCAATTCATATGTTTTGGTCTCATCACCGTACCATGCCGTCAAACGGGGAGTCAAAACCATTTTATCATACATTTTTTGTGTTCTCTGTTTCCAGGGTGCTGTCCGGATCAAAAGATTCTCCAGCTCTGAAGCCTCGTGAAAAGGCAAAAAAGCTTCTGTATATTCCAGAAGTTCTGTAGGGAACCGATAATATTCTTCGGTATTAAATAAACTAAGTTGTTCCATTTTTAAAATATTACAGACAATGAATAGCACTAATTTTTCCGGTACAAAATTCATCAACATCTATATTGTTACAAATAATATCAACAAAAATACAAAATTAGTTCATTACTGTAACAAGTGTATTTAAACAGGGCAATAGGTGGTCTGAAACATCAGGTATCGCCGACTGGAATACAAAAGGTTACATTTTTTTCAATACCTTTATATAAAACGTTTTACCTCTTGTAAAACTGATTCCAAACCACTAAAAAGAATTAAAAATGATCAAAGTTTTTATTGCGGGCGCTACCGGGTGGGCAGGCTCTGCACTCAGTAAAGGAGTCTACGGAACACCAGATATGAAACTTGTTGGAGGTTTATCCAGAAAGAATAAAGGCAGGGATCTGGGTCTGATTTTAGGACTGGAAAATGCCGGGATTCCGGTTTATGATGATATTGATATTGCATTATCAGAAGTTGATTTTGATGTACTGGTAGATTATACAAGCCCTGAAATTTGTAAGAAAAATACGATATCAACCCTTCGAAAAGGAAAAAGAGTCGTTATAGGGACCTCAGGATTAACGGCTGAGGATTATTCTGAGATAGCTCCAATTGCGGCTGAAAACAAATCTTCCGTTCTCGCAGTGGGTAATTTTTCAATAACGGTAGTTCTTCTTCAAAAATTTTCTGAAATGGCGGCTAAATATATCTCTGATTTTGAAATTATTGATTATGCCCAGGAAGACAAAATTGACAGCCCAAGCGGAACAGCCCGGGAACTGGCTCACCGTCTTTCTCAGGTCCAAAAACCTAATGTACACATTTCCGATGATGAATTAATTGGTGAAAAAGCCAGTCGGGGTGCGAATCTGGAAGGTGTACGGGTGCATTCTGTAAGATTACCGGGCTATGTTATTTCAATTGAAACCCTCTTTGGGCTAAAAGATGAAAAACTCACTATCAGACATGATTCGGGATCAAGTGCCGACCCCTATGTGAAAGGCGCTTTACTGGCAATAGAAAAAGTAGGAACATTTCAGGGGCTCCGGCGCGGATTAGATACTGTAATGGATTTATAAAAAAAATACACAAAACTTCAGTATAACTTTGTTTTAATTTAATACAAACATAGTTATACTGAAGTTTTTTTGTTAAAAAATGTTATAATTAGTTATAATATTAATAAAATAGGGCATTTATAAATAGAAAACGTTTAATAGGTAATAAAATTTGTAGCTTTGGTTGAAACTAATACATATTGAAAACCTAATGAAGAAACAGTTAGAAGTTGATCTTGATGTGGAATATCTACGCCTACCCTCAAGATACGAAGTGTTGGAAAGAGAAGTTAAGGAAAAAGGGTTAAACATGATTCAGATTGTCCATGAAGTTGAAGATGCAAAAAAACAGATTCAATCCCTTTTAAAGCACTTAACATTTCAAAAAATTGGCAGATTTCAAATCTTTTACGGCATTAGCGGAGCAGGGAAAACTACTTTTATAAAAACTCTGTCAAATTTTTTCCAGAAAATAATGGTCACTAATATCCCAAGAGATATAGCACTGGATGAAATTCCTCAGTTTATTAAGGAAGAAAGGGACGAAGATTTTAATAATATTTTTATTATGGAAGATCGGGATAATCCCAATGAAGCACCTATTGATCTGAGAATTTTCTTTGAAGAGCTAAGGTATCTTTTCAGAAAAAACGAAGGGAGAGTTATTATTATCTGGCCTATAACAGATCCTGATGCGGCCGGTTTTATTGGAAAAATGGCCTGGGATGTGGGTCGGGACAGTATTACCCCCAATGAACAGCCATTCTATTTTAAAGGTTTAAGCAAGGATTTGTTCTATAATGTAGCGGACACAACCTCAAAAAACATCAATGACTGCGGGCTTGAAGCGTATGGTATTACCCGGGAAAACACCAAAAATTTAGTAAAGAAGAGTGCCACCATCGGTGAGTTTTTTTCCAAACTGGAATCTTTATCACTGGAAATCAGTACAAATAATGATATTTTCCTGAAAAACAAGCTGATACCCAAAGTCTGGATTCTGGTACCCGGAGATGATGCTGTGGAAATAGACAGAACCGTTAAGTCGCTGACACAGGGTATCAAAAATAAAATTGATATAGACCGCTTCCTGGCGACACTTGATGACGGTAAAAATGAAAGTGCCTACCTTAATGACTGGAGATCAAAAAGAGATATTGCGGCTTATCTGATGCGATTATTAGACGTCAGAATTATTCCTGTTTTTCCTAATCTCTCTCTGGCTGCAGTAAGGGCTTATGGTGACGAAAAACTAAAAGGAGCATTGAAAAAACAGGATGAAAAACCCCTTAATGCTAATGAAGCATTGAAAAAAAGTATCTTATACAAATTATTATTTGATGAATCTTCCTCGTCCGTACTATCCCCGAACAGAACCCCGGAATCTCAGGCTCATGAGTACATAAGGCTACAAAGACTGGCTGAAAAAGAAGATAAGCTTATTAATAAAGCTCTCGGGGAAGTATTAATTGAAACCTTACTGGAGGAAGCTGTAGAAGCAAAAGTATATATTGAACAGCAGGAACAGATTGGTTTTAGCTTAAAACCGGATATCCAGATACGAATAGACGATAAAACGATCATTTGCCTTGAACCCACATGGAGAACCTCCGGAAAAGGGATTGAAGGAGAGATTGACAGTAGACAGAATACCTTAAGCTTAGGACATGTACAGCAGTATGTTCTTAATAAAGTAATGGAATATGTAAAAGAACTGGGCTATTAACCCGGAAATCTATATCCTTCGAAAAAGATTGACAATCAGTTGTCAATCTTTTTTGGGGTATATTATTCATCTCTTTGAAATTCTTTACAGGACCACCATTCATAAAGCTTCAGATTACTTTCTGGAGCTTTTCTGTTTTTCAGAGGAAAAGAGTAGGAGGCTCCTTATTATTTCACTGAAAATTACCCAAAATACAGAGAAAAATTCATCAGTTTTTAAAATTTAAAATTTTAATACGACATGTTCTGTCGCTATGCGTCTATATCTTTGTATTAGAGATAAGATAAAGGATCCCGGGAATTTATTGTCTTAGCCAAAATCAAACTTAACCTTCAAAATATGATTTTAAAACATTTGAGAATGCTAGGCTTTTAATAAACTACCTGATGACGAAGCTGGAAAAAAACAATGCTTTGTGATCTGAATCAGTGCTTTGATCATCCGAAAGTCAGGCAAATAATATAGTGTATTTTAAATCAACAGCGTGTTCTTATTTTTTATATAACTCTTATTTTGTGAAATTTTTTAAAATATGTATAAAAACAAACTAGTAACCATTTTTCTTTTTCTAATTTTCAGTTATTCTTATGCACAGACTGAATTTATTACTTTATGGAAGCCCAATGTAACCGGGACCATTGATAATGCCATATCGTTTGGGGGCACAGGAACCAATTATACGATTACCTGGGAAGAAGTAGGCTATCCCCAGCACAATGGAGTCCTCAATTCTGTCACTTCCAACAGCAGTACTCCTATGATCATTCCTTTTGGTACTGCCCTAAGTTCAAATCCTGTTCAGGCAACCTATAAATTGAAGGTATCAAATGGTGGTGGATTATTTTATGGATTCAGAGCGAGCACAAACTTTATTGATCCTAACGCCAATCCGGAACTCGTCGAAATCAGTCAGTGGGGAGAAATCCTTTGGCTTCAGCAATTTAATCAGGCATTTGCAGGCTGTCCCAACCTTAACGTAACGGCTACAGATGCCCCTAATCTGAGTCAGGTAAACAATTTATCGCAAATGTTCTTTAATTGTTCGTCTCTGATTGGCAACACTTCATTTTCCAACTGGAATACATCCACAATTACCAATATGTACGGGATGTTTAACAGGGCATCCTTGTTTAATCAGAACATAGGAAGCTGGAATACGGCGAATGTTACGGATTTTAACAGTATGTTTGCTTATGCAGCTGCTTTTAATCAGAATATTTCCGGCTGGAATACGGCGGCCGGAACCAATTTTTCGGCAATGTTCAAGGATGCTGTAGCTTTCAACCAGCCAGTCAATTCATGGAATACCGCCAATGCCACTAATTTTCGATATGTATTCGCTAATGCCACCTCTTTCGATCAGCCTCTCAATAACTGGAAGACAGGTAAGGTAACGGATTTTGAATTTATGTTTGAAAATGCAGTAGCTTTTAACCAACCGATCGGTAACTGGGATGTCAGCAAGGTGAGCTATTATTCTGGTTTTAATATGTTTAACGGGGCAACTCATTTTGATCAGGATATTTCTACCTGGAACATCAGATTTCAAAATTTTAACGGAGGTTCGGTCTCTTTTGGATTAAAAAATGCCGGTTTTTCCTGTACAAACTATAATAATTTTCTGATTGCGCTGAATAATAATCCCACGTGGGCCAGCTCAACACTAACATCCGGAAACATCAATGCAGCAGGACTTGTCTATTCTACACCACAAGCTATTATGGCAAGAGCTCAGCTCGTTAACAAAGGTTTTACTATTACCGGAGACAACTATTCTACGTGCGGTTCTTTATCGACAACAGAAGCTTCAAAAAAAATAAAAATCCAGGCTTATCCTAATCCAACAACAGGAATGATAACAATTGAGGCTGGAGCAGATGAAAATGTTTATTTACATGACAACACAGGTAGAATCATTAAAAATATAACTTTGAGTAAAGGAAAAAACAGTATTGATCTCACGGAATATCCGTCAGGAAATTACCTGTTAAAAGGTGATACAATTTCCACTAAAATAGTTAAAAAATAAGCTGTTTTACAATTCAGGAATAATAGGTTTACCCAATGGTAACTTATATAAAATTAAGCTCCGGAGTCAATTGACTCCGGAGCTTGTTTATTATTCAAATAATGATTCTATTGTATTCTTTTAGCTGTTCGTATGATAATCACGACTATCTGCAGGAGCTTCTTTTCTGGTAGTCATTCCGTAATCTCTCATAATATAGCCTATTCGAAGCTGATAATCTTTAAAAATAAATGTTCTCCCTGCATGTTGGGCTTCTCTGTGAAATTCCAGATTTCTCCATTTTTGAATAGCCTCTTCATTCTCCCAAAAAGACAGAGATAATAGCTTATCAGGATGTGTGATGCTTTGAAACCTCTCAATAGAAATGAATCCGGGAATTTTTTCCAGCTCTGTCCTCAATTTGGCGGCCATATCCAAATACTCTTTTTGCCTGCCTTCGTGGGGGATAACTTCAAAAATTACGGCTATACTCCCGGAATGCTCTTCATTCCTGTTCTCAGACCCCAGAAAATGAAGGACTTCATTATATAACTTGTACCTGCTTTTTTCCAGATGCACGACATGAGTTCCTTTTTCTATGACCACATACTTTTTTGATACTGCATTTTCTAATGAAATAAATAGGTTGTAAGCATCATGATTGTCGGGATACTCATCCCATTCTCCTCTGATAATTAAAGTAGGGGATATTATCTTTTGGGGATCATAATAGCTATTGTTATGCAGTAAATCCTGTACATCCTGTGAAGGTCCGGACGGAAATTTCACATCATCCGAACCCCGTTTTTCTGACAACGGATCAGAATCTATCCAAAGAGCTCCCCAGTTTTCAATCACATCTTCTTCTAACTCAGAAGCCCTTCCTTCCGGAGTAAGTTCCAGCATAGCATCTATCCGCTGCTTAGGTGTCATTGTTTCATAAGATCCCCGTATATTTTCTTGTTCTGTTTCATACTTTCGTGCTGTTATCGCTGCAAAAAGTACTAGTTTTTTGGTTTTGTCCGGATGTCGAGAAGCATAAAGTGCGGCAACACTACCTCCCCATGAATGTCCTATCAGAAATACATTGGTAGCACCTGTTTTATTCAGAATATAATTCACTGCAATCACTACATCCTCATATACTTCTATTGCTTTTCCCACAACCGTAAAACTTTCTTCATTATCCATCTCAGGATAACGGTCGGAATGGCCATATCCTAAAAAATCCAAGGCATATACATCAAATCCGTCCTCACAAAGATGATCCATCCATGATTTATGATTCATTTTAAAATTGAACGATAACTGACTGGGAAATGAGCTTCCATGTAAAAAAAGAACCGGTATTCGATTCTGTAAAGAAACAGCGCTTTTATGAGTAATCGCTATGCTGAGTCCTTTGATATGACTTTCTGTCTTTAGAATTTCGGTTTTAGTTGTCTGCATCATATTATTAAATGTTTTTAGTTTCATTTTTCTGCAAAACTATTTTTTTTATACTTTTAATAGTTCAATGTAGAATTAACAATGGATGGAGATACAAATAAAAAAAATAGCAGCTTTAATAGGGGAGCCAGTCCGTGCTTTAGTCTTATGGACATTACTGGATAAAAGAGCTTATACAGCGATAGAACTGGCTAATGTTGCTGAAACTTCACCTCAGAATATGAGCATGCATTTAGCTAAATTACTTGAAGCCAATTTACTGCACGCAGACAAACAGGGGAGACACAGATATTACAGACTTTCGGGTCCTGAAGTTGCTTTTGCCGTGGAAGCCATTTCAACATTAATTCCCGATAATAAACGTATAAGTATGACAGAACATAATACAGATATCACGTATTGCAGGACCTGCTATGATCATCTTGCCGGAAAAATTGGGGTTTTATTGACAGAAAATCTGGTCAATAAAAATTTTCTACAATTAAAAGATAACAGTCATTATATGATAAGTCCTGAGGGAGAAATCTTTTTTAACAGTATTGGGATTGATCTTGAAAATCTGAAGCAGCGAAAAAGAATACTGGCAAAAACCTGTCTGGATTGGAGTGAAAGAAAATATCATGTGTCAGGAGCTTTAGGGCAAGCGTTACTAAACAAAATGCTAAACGAAGATCTTATGAGAAGAAAGAAAAATTCAAGAGCTGTCATCATTACGCATAAGGGTGAAAAATTACTTAATGATGTATTTGATCTGAAATTATAATTATAGCCAATCCTTACAAACAAAAAATTTGATTTTCAACAGATTAAAGTAAAAGAGGCTTAATAATAAGCTAAAACAGAAAATCTGGAAACATATACAATTTAACATAATATAAATTATAGGAAAAACAATTAACCTCCGGGATAGAAGCATAAAACTCTCAGAATCCGCTATTCTCCAAATTTCTCGTCCAGATATCCTTTAACGACTTCTGAGAACTCTTCTTTTGTCATAAACCTGTCGAGAAAATTTTCAAGGCTTCCTTTATTATAGATTTCCTGGAAATAAACCTCATGGTCTGTACCATATACTATGGGATTCAACGGGTCCGGATCTGTGATGCAGATAAAATAATGATCCGGATATCCATAAGAATAAAACAAACAGATAAACTCCATTCTTGTGCCGTCTACAGATTCTCTGACTTCATCTTCATCAACCAAATCTTCAAGCTCACCATGATCTTCTGAGCCAGGTTTAAATGGCGTGAAAATCCAGTCTCTGAAAAAATATTGTCCGTAAGCCAGTTCATGGGCTGAAAAATAATGTTCGATAAGATCTTTATAAAATGTTGTCTTATCATGCTGGTAAGAATCTTTATGCTTTCCATAAAACTCATCAATTCCGTAAACGTCCCAGTCTTTGTCATAAAGATAACAGTCAAAACGAATGCTCTGCCAGTTTTCTACAAAACTTTTCTCCCTGCATACCGCATCCGTATTGCCGCCTAAAGCAGTGATTTTTCTCAGTATATTCTCATTCATTACAATCTTATATTATGTTAAATCAGCTGACTATGAAATTTTTGGGAAAGCCTCTCTGGATCTCTATTGTAAAAAACTCATCGTATTCTTCTACAGATGTTTCTGAGTAATACTTATTGAGCTGGTTAAAAAAACTTTCAAGATCAGCTGCTATCACATTCCTGTCTTCATCCCTGTGCCAGAATTCAAGAATTTGTCCTTTAGAGCCTGTAAAAATCCCTTCCGTATCATAACAGATATAATCTCCGCCGCCGTTATGAAATATCGGGATCCAGTTCTCATTCCACCAGTTCTCAGCCTCGAAATCCGTACCGATCATAGAAGTTAATTCCGTTGCAATCTCCAGGGATTCCTCCAAAGGAATAAACATAGAATTATTCACAAATGCCTCATAAGAGCTACTCTTTTGTCCGTTTTTCCACTGATAAACTGTCTTCAGATTAGCAGGAATCCGAACATGATACCGCTCTTCAAGCCTTTGAATCTCATGTTCTCCCAACGGATTTTTTAAATCTCTGTATAATTCAGGTCTTGATATTTTTATATTCGAATCTAATTCTTGTAGGATATTTTCCATTTCTTCGATCTATTCCTTAAATGTACAAAATCTTGCCACATGACAGGATTTGTTTTCTGAAAAACAAATACCTTTATTCTAATCAAAAAATAAAATAATATGAAACCTAACATGATTTGGGCCAATCTGGCAGTTTCCAGTCTGGAACGTACTCAGAAATTTTACACAGAACTTGGATGTAAGCCCAATAATCCGCATCATTCTGACGAGCTGGTAAGTTTCTTTTTCGGGGATAATGAATTTGTTATTCACTTTTTCTTAAAAAATATCATCGAAGCGAATCTAAAGGATCTAAGGTTTGGTGACGCCCGGCAAACCAATGAAATTATATTTACCCTTTCAGCAGAGACCCGGGATCAGGTAGACCAATGGGCGGATGAAGTAAAAAAAGCAGGCGGCACTATTGTTTCTGCACCCGAAAGCTTTGGAAATCAGTATTACGGTTTTGTTTTTGCAGATCCTGACGGACATAAGTTTAATGTATTTCACATGTAAAAACCGAATATTTTTCCTATATTTGGCCTTTCAGACGATCCATATGAACCACTCGAGCTGTTTGCCTCCACCAAGATTTTAATATTCTCAAATTTTAATTTGAAGTATTCATGCCTGTAAAATAATACAGGCTCATTTTCTGATGCTTCAGATTTTCATAAAATCATTTAAAATCTTTTACAAACAGTTCATTTTCAAATGAAAAAATCATATTTATTAATACATCTGGCTGTTATACTGGCCGGATTTACAGGTGTATTCGGAAAATTAATATCTCTTAATGAAGGTTTACTGGTCTGGTACAGGCTCCTCTTCTCCTCCATCATTCTGTTTCTTATTTTAAAACTAATGAAACTCCCTTCTGCCATTCACTTTCGCGATAAAATTCAGATCGGTAAAGCCGGCCTTCTGATTACCATACACTGGCTCCTTTTCTATGCCAGTATAAAATATGCCAATATCTCTATCGGAGTAATATGCTATTGCCTGACAAGTTTTTTTACAGCCATATTTAAACCTGTCATTGACAAAGAAAAATTTAAAATCTCCGAATTAATCTTAAGTACCCTGACTCTTGCCGGAATCAGTTTAATTTTTCATTTTGATACTTCTTATCAGCTGGGAATTGCATTAGGGGTTGTATCATCCGCATTTGCTGCCCTTTATACCATCTACAACAAACGTCTGGTACAGTGTTTTGATACCAAAGTGATCAATTATTACCAGATGGCCGCCGGTAATTTATGCTGGGGAGCAATTTTGCCCGTATATCTTCTCTTTTTTAAAACAGATAGCATAGTTCCTGACTTGAAAAACACGGCTTATTTGGGCCTGCTATCGCTTTTTTGCACCGTAGGCCTCTATGTGATATTTGCAGAGGTTTTAAAGAAAATTCCGGCTTTTACCGTCAACTTAACCTATAATCTGGAACCGGTATACGCCATTATTATGGCTTTTCTGTTTTTTGGCGAAAGCAAACAGGTAAATCTTGCGTTTTATATAGGACTTTCTTTTATCATAATTTCTGTAATGCTACAGACATTCATCTCTCTAAAGAAAGTTAAATCATCATAAACAGCTTTATTTAAAACAAAACCGGACATCTGAGTTGCAGTAGATGTCCGGTTTTTTTGTATAATGTATTAAAAAATAAGCTCAGGAGCATTATGCATTTATTCCCCAGCTGTTATACAGATGTACCTGCCATATTCCCAGAATTTCTTTAAGCATAACAAAAGTAAACGCGGCATTATAGCTATTGGGAAACAGCGTGATTTCCGTATTTATAAAATCTGATGCCTGTGGAACAGGATTTACCCCAAAGGTCCGGAACAGAGCTACAGATCTTTTCATATGAAAACCTGAAGTCACCAGATATACACAGGAAGGAGACATCTGCTTTAATATCCTGCCGGAGTATTTTGCATTTTCATAGGTGTTCATACTTTTATCTTCCTTTATGATGTCTGCATCTGAAACCCCCATCCTTTCGAAATTCTCTCTGAATAATTCTGCTTCACTGGTATGCCCCCTTCCTTTTCCGGAAATTAGTATTTTACAGGGCAGATTATTTTTCCTGTATTCATCATATAACTGATAAGCTTTTACAAGTCTTGAATACGACATTGTATGTAATGTCTCCGTATTGTTGATATCTACAACCCCGCCACCCAGAACTACAATAACAGGATTCTGAGAAGCTGTATTCTTAATTTCAGAAGCTGCAGTATAATGATTCTGCAGAGAGCCGGAAGCCAGTTTTCCCAGGAAACCATTTCCTATAAAAATGATGATTAAAACTACCGAAATACAGATTGCCATTCTGAGTTTTTTATGTTTATTTTTTCTTTTCAATAACGCTACAATGCCTATTGTAAGAAATAATAAAAAATAAGGTTCTGTAAAAAGCTGTAGAACACGAAATAAAAGGTCCGGGAAAAATTTCATCGATGATACTATTGGATTACTATTGAGAAAACATTGGATTTGCAAAGATAGGCTAATTCCATGAGTTCTTCTTTTTCAATATATTTTAATGATCTTCTGAAGTGATTGTATTTTTTTATTTAATAATTTTATAGAATCAGAATACGGAGAACAATGGACTATCAGACTTTTCAGCCGCAGCCGGAGCTGGCTTCTATTATTAAATGCTACTGGACGCTTGAAAACCCTAAAGAAGCGAACCCTCAGGTACAAACTATCGTTCCGGACGGCTGTATGGAAATGATCTTTCACTATGGTGACCTTTATAACCAATATATCGGCGGAAAGGCCGTTTTGCAACCAAGAAGCTGTGTTTTCGGACAATTGACTGAGCCTTTACAAATAGAGCCTACCGGTGTTACAGGAATTTTCTCTGTCCGTTTTCATCACAATGGCTTTATTCCCTTTGCCACCATTCCTATCAAAGATATGGATGATCAGGCTGTTTCGTTGGAAAGACTCTTCGGTACTCAGGGAACTGAACTTGAAGAAAAAGTATTGAAAGCCTCTACTATAGAGGAAAAAATAAACAGTATTGAACAATTTTTACTGGAAAGACTTAATGTGGAAACCATAGACAGAATGGTACAATCTACCGTAGACCTTCTGCTGGGTATGAATGGGCGGATATCTGTGAATGAGCTTTCTCAGCAATCGAATATCAACCGGAGGCAGCTGGAACGTAAATTCTCTTCCGCTATCGGAATGAGTCCCAAACAGCTTTCTAAAACCATCAGACTTCAAACTGCTCTGAAACTGCTCCTTCACAAAGATTATAATACCCTTACTACCCTTGCTCATGATTCCGATTATTATGATCAGGCCCATTTTATTAAGGATTTTAAAGAATTTACAGGCCTCAGTCCTAAAGAGTTTTATGGGGATAACTTTCAGATGTCTTCCCTATTCTACGGAACGGATTTCTGATGTCGCATTTTTACAATTTTCAGTCTCTTCTTATCATGAACTTTGCTGAAATAAAATAATCGACAATGAAAACAAAACTGCTTTTCACCCTGATCTGGGCATTACTTACGGTCAGCTCGACTCCGAAACCCAATGAACTAAAAAAGATGGAATGGCTTCTCGGAACCTGGGAAACCAAAACTCCGAAAGGAAGCCTCTATGAAACCTGGATCAGAAAAAATACTACAGAATTTCAGGCTAAAAGTTATTATCTGAAAAATAAGGATACTATTTTGCTGGAAAGTGTCCGGCTGCTGGAAAAAGAAAAAAAACTCTGTTATATTGTAAAGGTATCCGGTCAGAATAACGAATTACCCGTCAGTTTTATCTCTGATGAAAACCCCGACCCTTCTCATCTCGTCTTCGAAAACCTGCAACACGATTTTCCGCAGGTTATTTCTTATAAAAAGTTAAGTCCCAATGCCCTGATTGCCGAAATTTCAGCAATGAAAAACGGACAGATGAAGAAGCGGACTTTTCCGATGCAGAGACTGAAATAGAAATATTTTTGAGCCAAGTCATTCCAGAATCAAAAAACCTCCTGTAGCATTTACTACAAGAGGTTTTTTTCGATATGATGCTACCTGTTAAATTTGAAACTCACCTGAACCGATCACCTTTCGGTCTTCTCCGTTACCTTCCAGGATTAATTTACCTACATATTTGGGAGAACCGGTATTCAGCGCATTAGTCACTTTAATAAACTGAACTTTAATCACAGGGTTCTGTACCACTCCGCCAGTACCGGCCTGAGCATTCCAGTAATTCTCCGTATTGTTATATCCATTCCCGTAAAGAATAAGATTTCCGTCCGCCTCAGCAACCAGCGCTCTTCCAATATTGAATTGTCTTCCTCCTGTATTGCTGGTCCATAAATCTTTCCACAGTCCTGCACTTCCGTCAGGGTTGATATGAACTGCTTTTAAAATAAGATTCCCGTCAGCCTGAAGATCCAGAATAACCCGAGTATTACCATAACGTACTCCATAATAAGAATCTTGGTTTCCTACAGTTGGATACACCACTCCCAGGCGTGATATTTTTGGACTTTCAGCCAATACAATACTTTTTTCAAGAGAAATTCTTGCCGTTTCCGGAGTTTTTGATGATACAGCACTCATTTCAGAAGTCTGATCAATTCCTGTCGCTGTTTCATTCTGACATGAAACTGCCATAAACAACGCAGAAGAAGCTAGAAATAATTTTTTCATGGTCTATTTTTATTGCCTTACAAAAATAACTAAAGTTCCTAATAAGAATCAACATAAGTCACCAATAAAAGATATAAAATGTATTTAAAATAACGATTTACAATTGAAATTGAAATATAAAACAATCATTTCCAATACATTAAAATCATTTTCATTTCTCAATGATTTTAATCATAAATCCCTTTTATATGAAATAATAAAATTTTCTTATTTTTTAAAATATAATAAAATATAAACGTAGGCCCAACTTGAGATCTTGAATATTTTCTTTCAATTTCCATCTTTATATATAATTATTTTTATAAATTTGCAATCAATAAACAAGACACTTTTTAGTGTTTTAATAAAAAAACTAATACCTATTCTATTGAAAAAGCAAACGAACTTCACTATATTGAGGGCTGTATTCCATATATTTCTGGACAGATATTTTTGTAGAGAAAAAAAATAGCAGGTATGGATGAATGTGGAAAGTATCTTGCAAAAGCGAAACCATATGAAACGTCATTTCTTCAGACAAGTTTATCTCTCTGCTTTTGCCCGCTAAATACAAATAAATATACTCATGTAACGCTCTGTGCTTAATCCTAAAGAAAGAATAACACTGCCATACAATCCCGACGTTTCATCAGACAGGCTCAATTGCTCACCCTTTACTTATGAAACAAATAACATACAATTAAACCTTTGCGTTTAATTCAAAGAAAACAAGACTTCTCGCAGATCATGCTGACTAAGCAGATTCTAATACTTTCTCCAAACTGCCGGTTCCGGAATCTGCGAGAGATATAAAATAATACCCGACTACTGTCTCATCAGGTATGCTCACTTCCCTATCCTCTGCTCATCAAAAACTGTATACCCTATAGCATAATATAAAGTATCTGTATGTAACCCAAAATAACACACCAGTATACTTTACTGGTTTTCTCTCACATACAAAAAAGCCTGCTCTATTACTACAACAGGCTAAAAACCATAGGGATCATGAAAAAATTTCCCTTTAGCTAAAATACTTATATTCAGCAGGCACTGAAAATTATTATTATAGAATAATATATTATAGGGATATCAAACTTTTTCTACATTGTTTGTATAAATTATTCCCCTGCCGTAAGTGTTTCTTATTTCAGGATTTTATATCTAAATAGCTATAGAAAAAATTTGACCATTAATAGCCATTTCATTCTACACAATATTCCCGTATTGAAAGACTAATCTTTCTATTTTTAGTTTTAAAG